>OOBJ01000030.1_pt1 | contig 141624 bp, 127 predicted proteins | sample 1671331 | NCBI WGS metagenome assembly OOBJ01 (sample SAMN06348145, study PRJEB24527) | human gut metagenome | biome: human gut; feature: ankylosing spondylitis patient; material: feces | host: Homo sapiens | place: China | collected 2015-10 | reverse complement strand
GATTTTTGCCCCGGCTAAGGAAATGCTGAAAAGTGCCTACTTTTTCAGTGCCCTCCTTTACGGGAGGCTTTTTTTTGTGCGCCGACACCCAGCCGGAAAGACAGACATAGGGATGCGCCAACCGAGGGCACACAAACAAAAGCGGGCAGCACCATCGGCACTGCCCGCTCCTCATCTGTACGATATTTTTTTACATCTCCTTCGCGATAGCATCGGCGATGGCCTGCATCTCCTCCGCCGGAAGCGTAAGTTTCTGCTTGTCGAAATACATATCCTTCTCCTCAACAATAGGAATCAGATGGATATGCGCGTGCGGCACTTCAAGACCAATCACCGCAACGCCCACACGCTTGCACGGCAACGCCTTGTCGATGGCCTTCGCCACACGGCGCGCAAACATCGTCAGCGACTGATAGTCGTCGTCTGAAAGGTTGAAGATATAGTCGTTCTCCGTCTTGGGCACCACAAGCACATGCCCCTTGTTCACCGGGTTGATGTCGAGAAAAGCAAAGTTTTTCTCATCCTCCGCCACCTTGTAGCACGGAATCTCGCCCGCAATGATTTTACTGAAAATAGTAGCCATTACAATATCTCGATTTTAACGATTTCAAAAGTCATAACACCCTGCGGCACCTTGATTTCCACGATGTCGCCCACGCGCTTTCCGAGCAAGCCCTTGGCTATCGGTGTGCTCGAAGCGATTTTCTTCTCCTTGAGGTTAGCCTCCGAGTCGGCAACGATGGTATACGCCATGGTAGCCCCGTTCTTGGTGTTTTTGATGGTCACGGTGTTCATAATCTGCACCTCGTCGGTGTTGAGTTTAGCCTCATCGATGATGCGTGCGCTCGCGAGCATATCTTTTAGTTGCGAGATTTTCATTTCAAGCATACCTTGCGCTTCCTTCGCGGCATCATACTCGGAATTCTCCGAAAGGTCGCCCTTATCGCGAGCCTCGGCAATGGCAGCAGAAATGCGGGGACGCTCAACGCTTTCAAGGTAAGCGATTTCCTTCATCTTTTTGTCATAACCATCCTTGGTCATGTAGGTAATTGCCATATCGAAATTTATTTTTAAAATTAGTAAAATAAAAAGAGAATCTCTACCAGCGCATGATCGAGACCCCTCTTCTGTCGTTATTATGTTTCTGAGACAAAGGTAAGCCTAACTTTTATGAAAAGCAAATAAAAACACCAAATTTATCGCCGATATCCTTTTTCATCACATTTATGGGCGAATTTCACCGATAATTCATACCTTTGTATGTTATTACGTAATAAAGAATGAACAAGTCTGACAGTGTGGTGATTATTCCCACATACAACGAAAAAGAAAATATCGAGAACATCATCAACGCTGTGTTCGCGTTGCCGGTGATGTTCGATGTGCTGATTATCGACGACAACTCTCCCGACGGGACTGCCGCCATTGTCGAACGAATGCAGAAGCAATGGGACGGCCGACTGCACCTGCTGAAACGCAGCGGAAAGCTGGGGCTCGGCACGGCTTACATCATGGGCTTCAAATGGTGTCTCAACGCTGGCTATGAGTTTATTATCGAAATGGATGCCGACTTCTCGCATCCGCCGAAGAAACTGCTCGAACTGCGGCAGGCGTGTCTCGACGGCGCCGATGTGGCTATCGGCTCGCGCTACGTCTCGGGTGTCAACGTGGTGAACTGGCCTATGGGACGCGTCATTATGTCGTACTACGCTTCGGCATACGTCAGAATCGTGACGGGTATGAACGTGCGCGACACGACGGCTGGCTTTGTGTGCTACCGCCGCAACGTGCTCGAGGCTATCGATCTCGACAAAATCCGCTTCAAGGGCTACGCGTTCCAGATTGAGATGAAGTTCACGGCGTTCAAGATGGGATGCCGCATCAAGGAAGTGCCGATCATCTTCGTGAACCGTGTGCTCGGAACGAGCAAGATGAACAGCAGCATCTTCGGAGAAGCGGTGTTCGGCGTGTTGCAGCTGCGCATCCGCAGCTGGTTTAAGAAATACCCTCAACTCGCCAAGCATCAATAGCTTATGAAGACAATAATCTACAATGCCGACATCGCCAACGAAGGACGTCTGACGCGCGGATACATCGTTATCGACGACGAAATAATCGCCGAAGTGGGCGAAGGCGAGCCGGCAGCGGCTGTGATGGCTGAATGCGACGTGCGCAACGACGTCGACGGAGCACTGGTGATGCCGGGCGTAATCGACGACCAGGTGCACTTCCGCGACCCCGGACTCACACATAAAGCCGACATCGCAACCGAGTCGGCGGCGGCGGTGGCTGGCGGCGTGACTTCTTATATGGATATGCCCAACACCGTGCCGCCGACAGTCACCATCGACGCTCTCGAGGCTAAAAACCGAAGAGCGCAGGAGGTGTCGGTGGCAAACTACGGATTCTTTATTGGCGCGACCAACGACAATCTGAAAACGCTGATGGCGGTGGACTACAGCTACACGCCGGGCGTGAAACTCTTTCTCGGCGCGTCGACGGGCAACATGCTGGTCAGCGACCGCGACGCTCTACACGACATCTTTGCCGAAGTGCCCGCGCTGGTTGCCATCCATTCGGAGGACGAGCAGCTGATTCGCAGAAACCGCGAATTCTACATTAAAAAATACGGCGACGACCTCCCCGTGAAGTTCCATCCGCTGATACGAAGCACGGAGGTGTGCTACAAGTCGACGGCACGCGCCGTGGAATGGGCGGAGAAGTACGGCACAAGGCTACACGTGCTACACGTGTCGACAGCTCGCGAGCTGGAACTCTTCGACAACCGTCCGCTGCTGGAAAAGAAAATCACCGCCGAGGTGTGCGTCCACCATCTGTGGTTTACCGACGACGACTATCCTCGGCTCGGAAACCTCATAAAATGGAACCCCGCCGTGAAGTCGTGGGACGACCGCAACGCCCTGCGCAACGGACTGAGGCAGGGTTATCTCGACATCGTGGCTACCGACCACGCGCCGCATCTGCTGTCGGAAAAGCAGGGCAACTGCCTGAAAGCGGCGTCGGGCGGACCGCTCGTGCAGCACTCGCTGCTGGTGATGCTCGAACTGGTGCGCGAGAAGGTGTTCACGCTCGACCTTGTGGTGCAGAAAATGTGTCACGCGCCTGCCGACCTCTTCGGCGTGGTGCGACGCGGATACCTGCGCCCGGGCTACTACGCCGACATCGTGGTGGTCGACCGCGAGATGCCGTTCACCGTCAGAGCCGAAAACATCCTCACAAAATGCGGATGGTCGCCGTTTGAGGGCTACACGTTCCACAACACGGTGAGACAAACCTACGTCAACGGAAACCTTGCGTTCAACCAGGGTGTGGTCAACAACTCGGTGCGCGGACGGAGACTGAGGTTTGACAACAACACAAACAAACGATAAGAGAAAACTTTACGACAAAGCAATTTTATGGAAACTGATATTACAAAGGGATTGAATCAACAGCAAGTGGCGGAAAGCAGGAATCGCCACGGCGACAACGTGCTGACGCCACCGGAGAAAGCATCGGTATGGACGCAGTTTTTGGAGAAATTCAAAGACCCGCTAATCAAAATCCTGCTCGTGGCACTCGTTCTGTCGATAGGCATCGCCTGCTACGAGGCTTTCTGGCTCAACGCCGGAGGAAAGGCGTTTCTTGAGCCGCTCGGCATCTTCCTTGCCGTGACGCTCGCCACCGTAATCGGATTCGTCATCGAGCTGAACGCTAACAAGAAATTCGAGATGCTCAACCAGATGAACGACGACGCGGCAGTGACCGTGGTGCGCGACGGAAACATCACGCAGGTGGCGCGACGCGACATCGTGGTGGGCGACGTGGTGATTCTCGAAACGGGCGACGAGGTGCCTGCAGACGGCAACCTTGTCGACTCGGTGTCGCTGAGCATCAACGAGAGCACGCTGACCGGCGAGCCGGTAATCAAGAAGACACACATCGAGGCTGACTTCAAAAAAGACGCCACCTACCCGTCAAACCGCGCGCTCAGAGGCACCACCGTGACTGAGGGCCACGGCACGATGCTGGTTGACGCGGTGGGCGACGCAACGGAATACGGAAAGGTCTACGAGGCGGCGCAAATCGACAACGGGGTGAAAACTCCGCTCACCCTGCAGTTCGAACGGCTCGGACGGCTGGTGTCATACGCAAGCTACACTATCGGCGCGCTGATTATCGTAGGCCGCCTTTGCATCTACAACTACGGCGCGGGATTCGAGTGGATGGGCTTCATCGAATACCTGCTCACCACGATTATGCTCGCCGTGACGCTGATTGTGGTCAGCGTGCCCGAGGGTCTGCCGATGAGCGTGACGCTGAGCCTCGCGCTGAGCATGAGACGGATGCTCGCAACAAACAATCTGGTGAGGAAAATGCACGCCTGCGAGACGATGGGTGCAACAACCGTGATATGCACCGACAAGACGGGTACGCTGACTCAGAACCAGATGAGAATCTACGAAACGCAGTTTGCCGCCCTGGGAAAATCGCAGCAACTTGCCGACAACGACGAATCAAGGCTAATCGCAGAGGCAATCGCCGTAAACTCCACGGCATTCCTCGACCGCGGCGCCGACCGGCCGACTGTGGTGGGAAACCCTACGGAAGGCGCGTTGCTGCTGTGGCTCAACGACCAGCACTCCGACTACAAGCCGCTGCGCGACAACGCTGCCGTGACGGAGCAGCTGCCGTTCTCCACGATGCGCAAATTCATGGCAACGGTGGTCGACAGCGGTGTTTGCCCGGGCAAGCGCATTGCCTACGTGAAAGGCGCGCCTGAAATCGTAATCGACAAATGCCGCAACTTCCCCGACGGAGTGACAAAGGAACAGCTGCGAGAGGCGCTGCTCGGATACCAGCAGAAGGCGATGCGCACCCTCGGATTCGCATACCAGACGGTCGACGGCGGAAATGCCGTGGAAAACGACTCGCTCAACGCCGACAACCTGACGTTTATGGGCATCGTGGCCATCTCCGACCCCGTGCGCGCCGACGTGCCGGCGGCTGTGAAGGAGAGCATCGACGCTGGAATCAAAATTAAAATCGTGACGGGCGACACTCCAGGAACGGCTAAGGAAATCGGACGGCAGATAGGACTGTGGAAGGACAATACCGACAACGACAGCAACATAATCACCGGACCCGACTTCGCTGCCCTCGACGACAACGACGCTGCCGAGGCGGCACGCCGCATAAAGATTATGTCGCGCGCACGTCCTACCGACAAGTCAAGACTCGTCGGACTGCTGCAACAGCAAGGCGAAGTGGTGGCTGTCACCGGCGACGGAACAAACGACGCTCCAGCTCTGAACGCCGCGCAGGTGGGTCTGTCGATGGGCGACGGAACATCGGTGGCGAAGGAAGCAAGCGACATTACAATCATGGACAACTCGTTTGCAAGCATCACAAGAGCCGTAATGTGGGGACGGTCGCTCTACCAAAACATCCAGCGGTTCATCCTCTTCCAACTCACCGTAAACCTCGTGGCTTGCACCATCGTGCTGATTGGTGCATTCACCGGACAGCAGTCGCCGCTCACCGTCACACAGATGCTGTGGGTAAACCTGATAATGGACGCTTTCGCAGCCCTCTCGCTCGCTTCGCTGCCGCCAAACGAAGCCGTGATGCGCAACAAGCCGCGACGGCTCAACGACTTCATCATCAACCGCACGATGAAATGGTTTATCATCGGAGTCAGCGCTGTGTTTGTCGTCGTGCTGTTCGGATTCATGCAGTATCTGAAGGCAAACCAAGTGGACTCGCTCGACGGCTTCAACCTGCCCGACTTCTTCGCAAGCTTCCTCAACTTCAGCAACGCTGAGATGAACGCATACGACGTGACTCTGTTCTTCACTTTCTTCGTGATGCTGCAGTTCTGGAACCTCTTCAACGCGAAAAGCTTCGAAAGCGACTACTCCGGATTCAGCCGTCTGCGCGACAGCAAAGTGTTCTTCCTGACTGCCGCGATAATCATCGTCGGACAGGTGCTTATTGTCACCTTCGGCGGAGAAATGCTCAACGTAGTGCCACTCGGTTGGAAAGACTGGCTGAGACTGATCATCGCATCGTCGGCGGTAGTGTGGATAGGCGAGCTCGTGCACCTCGTGCTGCGGCTCAAACACAAAAAAGCATAACTCACTATGGGACTCGTTTACAACAACAAAAACAAACTCGACATCGAAATCCTCTCGGAGGAAAAACTGGAGAAGAACGAAGGCAAACTCTGTGACTTCGTTATAATCCCCGAAAGCCATGACGAGTCGACCGACAACAGCGACAAAGAAAAAAGCGAATAACGCCCCCCCTACTTCTCAAAAAGCCTCCCCCTCGGAGGCTTTTTTTGTGCCGCACTTACACGCAGCTGCGCGCATGGGGCATAGGCATAAAAAAAATTGATTGTCTCCCGACAACCAATCTTAATTAACCTTAAATCTAATACCATGAAAAACACATTGCAAAGGTATCGAGTTTTGACTAATCCACAAGCGTCAGCCTAAAAAAATATCACGCATTGACAATAGTTTAACTTACGTGGGCGGATTTGTTGCCCATATAAGCATAAGAGAACACAAAAACAAGTCAGAAATGCGCCAATTCCGCAACACACTCTGCGGTTATTGACAAATAATCGCTAACTTTGCAGAAAACAAACACGCCAATGATAATCAAAGACGCGAAATTCGTTATAAGCAACTCCGATGTGAGGAAATGTCCGGAAGGCGACACGCCTGAATATGCATTCATCGGACGGTCGAACGTGGGCAAATCATCGCTCATCAATATGCTGACCGGCCGAAAAGGCTTGGCCATGACTTCGTCGACCCCAGGAAAGACTATGCTCATAAACCATTTTCTGGTCAACGACAGCTGGTATATCGTCGACCTCCCTGGCTACGGCTACGCAAGGAGGGGCAAAGACGCCCGCGAGAAGCTGCGCACGATGATCGACTCTTACGTGCTCCACCGCCATCAGATGACCAACCTGTTTGTGCTCGTCGACATACGCCACAAGCCGCAAGCCATCGACCTCGAGTTTATAAACTTCCTCGGAGAGAACGGAATCCCGTTCAGCATCGTTTTCACGAAAGCCGACAAACTCGGTCCGATAGCCGGAAAAAAGATGGTGGCGGCATACAAGGAGGAACTCTCGAAGCTTTGGGAAGAACTGCCGCCGATATTCATCACTTCAAGCTCCGACTTCCGCGGCCGCGAAGAGCTGCTCGACTACATTGAAAGTATCAACAAATCACTCTGACAAGCTATGGCAAACCACAATACAGAACAAGAATTTGCAACGGCGATAAAAGATTGCCGCGAGATTTTCGAGAAAAAACTGAAAGACTACGGCGCGGCGTGGCGCATACTCCGACCGTCGTCGCTCACCGACCAGATTCTAATCAAGGCTTCACGCATACGCTCGCTCGAAACCAAAGGCGAGGCAATGGTGAACGAAGGCATACAGCCGGAATTCGTGGGCATCGTCAACTATGGCGTGGTGGGACTGATACAACTGGAGCTCGGAGCAGCCGACCAAGTCGACATATCCGCCGAAGAGGCGCTCTCACTCTACGACAAATGGATTGGCGAGACCACACGGCTGATGCTCGCCAAAAACCACGACTACGACGAGGCGTGGCGACTGATGCGCGTCAGCTCATACACCGACATTATCCTGTCGAAACTGCAACGCACCAAGCAAATTGAAGACCACAACGGAAAGACAATCATCTCCGAAGGCATCGACGCCAACTATATGGACATGATAAACTACGCTCTGTTTGCGCTCATCAAACTGAGTTATGACAAATAGCCACTCTTCGACTCCGCATTGGCGGGAAACTGCCGCAAGATGGACTGTGCTGGCGCTGAGACTGGCGGTCGGCGGAACGTTTGTGTTCTCCGGACTTGCTAAAGCTATCGACATCTGGGGCGTTGGCTACAAAATCGACGACTATCTGGCTGCGTTCGGATGGTCGTGGGCAATGCCGTTTGCCGGAATGATGGCGGTGGCGTTGCCGCTGTTTGAGTTTCTTGCCGGACTGATGCTCGTCATCGGCTCGTTCCGACGCGCCACGGTGATTGCTCTGCTGTGCTGCATGGCGTTCATGCTGCCGCTGTCGGCCTACGTGATGGCTTGCGACCCTGTCCCCGACTGCGGATGCTTCGGAGAGGCATGGACCCTCGGAAACACCGCTACGTTCTGGAAAAACGTGGCGCTGACGGCCGCCCTCGCCTATCTGCTGTTGCGCAACAAGAGGCTGCGCAGCCTCTACGGCCCTGCCGTGCAATGGCTCACGCTCACCATGCCTGCCATCGTGGCGATGATTGTTATGGCTTACGGATACTACTTCCAGCCGATGATCGACTTCCGCCCATACAAAGTGGGAACAGTGCTGACCAACTCCGGCGAATCATTCGACGACAGCAACTACGTGTTCATATATGAGAAAAACGGAGTCACAAAGGAGTTTTCAATCAGCAACTTGCCCGACACGTCATGGACGTTTGTCGACCGCAGGGAAACCGTCGTGAACCACGAAGCCGACAAGAAGGCTTCGCCAATAACCGCCTACGACGGCGACAATTCCGCCGCCGACAACCTCATCCCGGAAAAAGGCGTAACTCTGCTGCTGCTGATTCCCGACATCGAGGAAATAAACTCGCTGACAAACTTCCGCCTCAACGACATCAACGACCTCGCCGCCGACAGCGGATACCAGATGATATGCCTCACGGGCTCTGACGAAAAGCAACTCGACGAATGGAGAGAACTGTCGATGGCCGACTACCCCGTATACCGCATGGACGACAGCCAGCTGAAACAGATTGCCCGCGGAAACCCGGCGGTGGTGATCGTGGCCGACGGAAAGATTGCCTACAAGTCGTCGTTTACCGACTTCTATGCCGACTTCGACAACGCCACGAAAGGCAAACATCTGGACATCAAGACCTACACCGAATCGATGGGCGAAGACTACGAATACTTCCTGTCGCTGATGCTCGCGCTCGCAATCGGCATGGCGGCTCTGCTGACAATCAACAGGGCTCCGCTATTCTTCAAACTCGCAAGGCTGAAGAAAAACAAGTCGGAAAAAGCTCCCGACAGAAATCCAAAATCGTGAGCATCATCTATAACAACAGTGCAGACAGTTCGACAACGATAAGTCAACTCGCTGTTGCTGGAAGGCACGTTCTTGATGTCGTCGCAATTCTCGAACGTCAAGGCTATAGGGTCAATGTCGACATTTTAACAACGGCTTGCACTGCTACACAAGTAGCGATGTGTTTCGTCCACGTCAAGGACGCTTTGCGGATAATTAACCCACTTAAGCTCGCATACATCCTTGTGCATCCATCATTTTTCCGTAGACAAGGACTTCGTTGGATTGAAACCTGTTCCAAGATTACAGACGAAACATTTTCCGACGGCTATGGTTATCCGTTGATATGGCTGGCGAACAAAAAGAACGAGTCCGAAAGAGAATGGATGAAGCGACACAAACTTCTTCCCGATGGTGTTTTCTTCACTTGCTACAATGAAGCGGTTAATAATAACGCTGAAGAGTTAATGGATATTATGGGTTTGTGTAAAAAGAAGTAAGTTTAACTACAAAGATAGGCGAATAGAAATATTTGCCTATCTTTGTCATCGATAAATCAACGCTGTATGGAGAGAATCAAACTGGCGAAAGAAGAGAAGGAGGCTTTACGGATTCTGCACGAGGGCAAAATCAATATGACAACCGACCCTCAGCGAATCGGCAGTCTGTCCTATGGATTTGAAGCGCTTGAACGGCTTGGTCTTGCTCGGTGCGCGTGGTCTGAGGGACACGTAATCGAGGATGTCGCAATAACAAGCAAAGGGAGACGGTATGTTGACCATAATCCCAAATTGCGGAACCCTGTTGATTGGCAGAAAATCCTCGCAGTCGCATCGGTCATATCTGTTATCATAGCGGCTCTTGCATTATTCATCGCCTGCTCGCTAATTAAGCAATAACAATGACACTGAACGTAATTTTTAAATAACAGCAGATATGGATAAAAAACATTATTACAAACGGGTATATAGATATCTTCCCGAAAATATTGTATTTTTGTAGAGACAAGTGAGAATTAAACAAGAAGCCTATTTATGAAATATTTTGCCGACTATATGAACGAGTCTATTTACGCAATAGACGAAAACACTGGTAACGGAGTGATGGTTAATGCAAGAGGCAGACACGAAATGCATACTGATTCCATCCCATGGGAAGAAGAAGAAAACGATACATTTTGGGAAGTTGAACCTATGAGCAAAGCCGAATTTGAATCTTTTGGCATAACATGGACCTGGGCGGCTGCACCATTACCAGAGGAGGAACAAACACACTCTTGGCGCAATTACAAGCAGGTTATTTATTGAAGTGCGAATAATATTCTTCCGACCTCTTTCTCAACGCAATACCTTTTGCAGATTGTTGTTCTTCTTTAGACATCACTCGCCATTCTTCATAGTATTTATGCCCTAAGCCGCCTTCAATACCCGTTTCTCGATGAATCTTATTCCATAGTTTTTCTCCCAATATAGCTTTTGCGTTTTCTGGGAGCTCTTTGGCGTAAATCATTTTTGCAGTATTAACTTGAATTTCTGCAACAAGTCCATTGTTTGTCTTAACATTTACAATGTTGCCGACATAGCCCAATATAGTTTTTTGTGGTTTATACTTGTAAAAAGATTCCTGCGCCTTTAATTCATTTATAACATATTTTAATTGCCTTGTATCGACAATTATCGTTGTTCTTACACAGTCTGTTAAGTTCTCTGGCATAAAAGAGTCATCCTTAATACGCCTCGACAAGACTTTTCGCTTAATAGATGCCTCGCTTTTGTAATTTATCGGCGTACAGATTGCATTATGTCCAGCGGCAATGCTCTCTGCTAATCCTTGCACTTCGCCACCACTTGACCGAGCCTTAATTACGACATCCTTGATTGCCTTTTCGAGAGATTTTTCCGCATCCGTCTTTTCTCGCTTGATTTTTGTATACTTCGGGTTGTCCTTCACCCAGTACGGCAATGACTGCGCTTCAGAAACTCTCTTCTTATTACTCTTCCACCAATCTTGAAAATACTTGTTTGGCTCCCGAATCGCGCTCTTACTTTCGGGTATAGGCTCATCGTTAAGGATAGCCTCCTGTATTTTGTCAAACTCTTTTTCATCTGCAAGTATCGGTACGACATAGCAACGGCATTGCGGATGCCAGCCCTTGAATACAAAATCTTTCGGGTATACGCCACGATTGCCTTTCTCGCCACGCCTTGCCGACAAATCATTGCAAATATCTGGCTCTGGATGGTTGTCAGATAGCACAACGCGATAGCCGATGACGAAATCAAGTTGTCGCCATCGCTCTTGATCCGCAGTGCGATATGCCATATTTGTTTCTGTGCGCGCCAAACGCATAGCGTTTTTGTATGACGAGCGATACACACCACGGCCGAAAGAATAGCCTTTAAGGTTCACAGTCTGCCACGATACATTACCTGTCACAGCGTCAACAACCTTGCGTTTCCACACGCGCCCATAAACAGGTTCTTTGCCGACAATATTGCCGTCAGCATCAAAGATGTCTTGTTCGCCCGTCTTGACACGAAACCGACGAAACATCATATCTGGGCGCTGAAGATACTTGCGCACCTCTCGTGAGATTGTGGCGGCGCTCTTGCCTTCGCCCATCGCTACGGATAAAGCCATCTCCATCTCGGTTTTGAAATCACCAACATATTTCCACACACGCTGTGACAGATTCAATCCACCATACTCAGACTTGCGTTTGAAAAACGCATCCACGCTCTCTTTGTTTCGCGCGAAATACCGCGCATAGTGATTATCCTCTTTGACTTTTTTACCAAAGATTGACGTAATCAGCACATCGCAAGATTTGTTCGCATTTTCCCACTCTGCAATGACTCCGCCCTTGATTTCGTTGTATACGCCGCTATACAACGCTCGGAGAATAGCGTTTGCTTGTTCACTTAATCTTTTGCTGTCGGAAAACGAGAATGCCGCAGACGCTCCGTTGGATGCCTTCATCGCAGAAAGCTTCAGCAACTCGTCGGTAGCGGTAGCGTAAAGCCGTCGCACATTGTCGGCATAATACTCTGTACGCGAGAAAAGCATTTTAGCGGCTTTGTCGTAGTCAATCTTTTTTTTAGGCATAGTTGGCAGCCCTCCCCCAACGCCACCGACAGCGACCTGAACTGACGCTTTTTGACGCTTTCATTGCGAAAACCAAACACTTGTTTATCGAAAAACCAAAAATTTGCACTACCTTTGCACCCGAATATGAGGCATCAAGAAACTTGCCGCATATAGGGAATTTGTTCAGAAATTCAGAATTCTAAAAAATATTACAAAAATGAGAAAAAACATTGTAGCAGGTAACTGGAAAATGAACACGACACTTCAAGAAGGTGTCAAATTGGCAACTGAAGTCAACGACGCTTTGAAGAGCCGCACTCCTAACTGCGACGTTATCATTTGTGTTCCTTTCACCCACTTGGCTTCGGTCAAGGCGGTTATCGACGACAGCAAACTCGGTCTCGGTGCAGAAAACTGCGCTGACAAGGCCAAAGGCGCTTTCACTGGCGAAGTGAGCGGCGCTATGGTTGCTTCAACTGGTGCTAAATACGTGATCCTCGGTCACTCTGAGCGCCGTCAGTACTACCACGAGACTTCTGAAATCCTCAAAGAAAAAGTGGCTTTGGCTTTTGAAAACGGCCTTACTCCTATCTTCTGCATCGGCGAGGTGCTCGAAGAGAGAGAAAACGGCACATACTTCGACGTTGTGAAAAAGCAGGTAGAGGACGCTCTGTTCCACCTTTCTGCCGACGACTTCAAGAAAATCATCCTCGCTTACGAGCCGGTTTGGGCTATCGGTACTGGCAAAACCGCCACTGCTGACCAGGCTGAGGAAATCCACGCTTTCATCCGCAAGACAATCGCCAACAAATACGGCAACGACGTGGCTGAGGAAATCTCAATCCTCTACGGCGGTAGCTGCAAACCGTCAAACGCCAAGGAAATCTTCTCGAAGACTAACGTTGACGGCGGTCTCATCGGCGGCGCCGCTCTGAAGGCTGAAGACTTCATGGGCATTGTAGACGCTTTTTAATAAAGCATAAACAATTTACATACTTACAGAGACTGCAAATGTGGTGATTTTTCACTACATTTGCAGTCTACTTATTTTGACGCTTCTTTTGACAAAAAAACTGATGAAAAAACAACACTTCGCAATCCTCGCGGCTGCCGTCTTCATAACGGCGGCGATGGCTCCCGCCTCAGCGCAGCCGGGCAAGCACAACGTGCGCTCAATAGCCGACACCATCCGGACAAACTCCAACGGACGGGTGACAATCACATGCAGCGACGGTGTGGAAGCGCTGGCCGTAATCGACACCACCGAAGTGAGACAGCCGTCAGCAAGACATGAGAGCGACACCGACGAATCGCCTGCCACAACCACGCAGCGACGACACGCCGTGCACCGCGCCGGATACCGCATACAAGTGTATTCCGACAACAACCAAAGGCAAGCTAAAGCAAAAGCGCAGCAGATTGCCGCCAACATCGGAAAGCAATTCCCAAGCTACGGGCTCTATCTCACATACAACGCCCCGTACTGGAGACTCAGAGTGGGCGACTTCACAACACAAGAGGCAGCACACTCGGCTTTAAGAGCGCTCAGAGCGAAATTCCCAGCCCTGGCGGGCGACATGCGCGTGGTTAGAGACAGAATTAAAGTTTACGAATAGCATAATTTGAATGGACAACAAGAAACAACTTGACGGTTTAGACATTGAGAAAGTAAACAAAATTGCCGAGCACTACGAAGCAATCCTCTCGCTGCTCGGCGAAGACACCTCCCGCGAAGGGCTGGTGAAAACACCTATGCGCGCCGCAAAAGCAATGGCATTCCTGACTTCCGGCTACCGCAAGGACGCCGACAAAATCGTGAAATCCGCTATATTCAGCCACGAAGGCTCACGGATGGTGATTGTCAAAGACATCGAGTTCCATTCGCTCTGCGAGCACCACATACTGCCATTTTTCGGAAAAATAGCAATAGGATACATCCCCGACGGAAACATCGTGGGACTAAGCAAAATCGCACGCGCGGTCGACGTCTTCGCCCGACGGCTGCAAGTGCAGGAACGCATGACACGACAAATCTGCGACCTGCTGACACGCGAACTCTCCGCCAAAGGCGTAATCGTATTCTGCGAAGCAACCCACATGTGCATGCGCATGCGCGGAGTGGAAAAAGAATGCTCCACAACGCAGACCATCGAATATTCCGGAGTGTTCGAAAAAATTGAATACCGACAGGAATTCCTCTCGATGCTCAAACAATAATGCAGCGGAAAGCCCGAAAATCCGGAAAAATTCAGTAAGTTTGCCACAACGAAAAAACAACAATAAAAATATAATTCTCAGACATGGAAATTACAGGTAAAATCATCGTAGTCCTTCCGCCTCAGAGCGGCGTTTCTCAAGCAGGAAACAACTGGAAGAAACAAGAATACGTGCTCGAAACAGAAGAGACATACCCTAAAAAAGTGCATTTCGACTTCTTCGGAGAGCGCGCCGACCAATACAACTGGATCAAAATCGGCGACCGCATCCGCCTAAGCTTCGACATCGAAAGCCGCGAATACAACAACCGCTGGTACACAAGCATCCGAGGCTGGAAAGCCGAAAAAGCCGACGATGCCGCCGCGACTCAAGCCCCGGCCGCGCCAAGCCCCGCAGCACAGCCTGCGGCACCGATGCCAGACTTCACACAACCTGACAGCAACAGCAGCAGCGACGACCTCCCTTTCTAAACGGACGGCAAGCACAACACAACAACGGCGGATGGAACTGAGTTCCATCCGCCGTTGTTTCATAACCTACCGCGAGTGCAACGCCAACAATACGCCTCATTCGCACGATGCGCAGCGGGGGGATGCAGACTCATGCCTGCATCCCCCCGCATATTTTTTCCAGCAAGACCGCCGCCCTACTTCTTCACATAAGGCAGCACCGCGTCGCGCCACACAAGATATCCGGCGCCAAGCAGATGCAGACCGTCATTGGTGAGCCCCTTGCGCATGCTGCCCGTGGCAGGGTCTACCATCTTTGAGTACAGGTCAATCCACGTCACGCCATGGCGCTCAGCCATCTCCTTATACAGGCGGTTGGTCTCCACAATCACCTGCTCCTTGCCCACCATCTTGCGGTAGCGGCCGAAACTGTTGTCGATAGGCAACAGACTCTGCAAGTAGATTTTGGTGCGTGGCGACCCTTGCTTGATTTTCACAATCAGCTTCTCCATCGACGTGCAAAGGCTGTCGGGAGTAAGGTCGTGAGAGATGTCGTTTACGCCGCCGAGAATAAACACCTTCGCCGGCTGCCCCTCAACAATCGGGTCGACACGGTCGATGAAACCCTGAATCACGTCCGACGAGATGCCACGGTTTTTCACGTTCTTCATCCCGAGCAGTTCGTGCCATTCGCAACCGTTAGTCTGGCTGTCGCCGAGAAAAACGATGTCTTTTTTCCCCACCGGCAACTCGCTGAAAAGCGAGGCGCGCTGGAAATAGAATTCATTGTAGACATATTTTTCCTGAGCCGCCATATCGCTTGAAAAAAGCGCCGCCGCCAGAAGCAGCGACGCCATTATCGACTTTTTCATTGTGTCACAAAGCAATTATTAGTGTTCACTGCGGTAAGCGTCGACAGCAAGCTTCACAGAGCCGTGGAAGAGAAGCAGACGCTTAGCCTCGTCGTAAGGCAAGCCAAGTTCTTCCGACACCATGCGAGTGCCGCGGTCCACGAGTTTCGCGTTGGTGAGCTGCATGTTCACCATCTTGTTGCCCTTCACGCGACCCATCTGAATCATCACCGACGTAGTGATCATGTTGCAGATCATCTTTTGTCCTGTGCCTGATTTCATACGCGAGCTGCCTGTTACGTATTCCGGACCTACGATCATCTCGATAGGAATTTCGGCAGCCTCCGATACCGGTGCGTCAGGGTTTGAAGTGATAGCCGCCGTGAGCAGGCCGCGCTGGCGAGCCTCCTTCAATGCGCCGATAACGTAAGGAGTGGTTCCCGAAGCAGCGATACCGATAACCGTATCCTTCTCGTTGATGTTATACTTTTCAAGGTCTTTCCAGCCCTGAGCAGTGTCGTCTTCAGCGTTCTCCACCGGGTTGCGGAGCGCAATGTCGCCACCGGCGATAAGGCCGATAACCCATCCTGGGTCCATACCGAATGTAGGCGGAATCTCAGAAGCGTCGAGCACGCCGAGACGTCCGGAAGTTCCGGCACCGATATAGAAGATACGGCCACCCTTCTTCATGCGTTTCACAATGCCCGTCACGAGTTTCTCAATCTGAGGAATTGCCAGTTTGACGGCATCGGCAACCTTGTGGTCTTCGGTGTTGATGTCCTCAAGTATTTCGTGTACCGACTTCTTTTCCAAGTCATTGTAGAGCGATGATTGTTCGCTGATTTTCACAAATGCCATAATAGTTGTTGTAATTTATTTTGAATGATATTTCAACAAGCCTTCCATAGGGCTCTTGATAATGTTTCCGATAGTGATGTCGAGCGCTTTGGCTGCCTCGCCAAGCACGTCGCGATAGTAGTGAGCCACCGAACCAACGAAACTTACAGGCAGTTGCTTGTAGCCTTCATAGTTCTCGATGTTGCGCACAAAGAACGCCTTGAACGCATTGAGCACCAGGCGGTGTATTGCCGGCTCCTCGATGTTTTGAATCAAGAACGGCGACAAAGAAGCGAGGAAGCGGTTGGCTGCCGGCTCTTTATACACTTTTTGGATGATTGCCATACGGTCGAGGTTGTACTCCTTGAGGAATTTCTCGCACAATGCCTTAGGCAACTGGTTTTTAAGCACATCGCCTACAAGCAGCTTGCCAAGCACGGCGCCGCTGCCCTCATCGCCGAGGATATAGCCGAGCGGCGACACGTTGCCCTTGATTTCCTTGCCGTCGTAGTAGCAAGAGTTTGAACCGGTGCCGAGGATGCAGGCGATGCCTGGCTCGGTGCCGCAAAGCGCGCGGGCGGCTGCAAGAAGGTCGCTGTTGACGGAATTTGTCTTTGCTCCCGGCACACAAGCGGCAATCGAGCGGCTTACGTTTGAGCAAATCTCATCCGAGAGGCAACCAGCGCCATAATAATACACTTCGTCAATTGAAAAATCCTTAACCTCCGGTGCCAATTCTTTTTCAAATGTCTCGCGGATTTTCTCCTCTGGCATCAGCAACGCATTGACACCAGTTGAGAAAAAGCGCTTCTCAAGTTTGTCTCCATTGAGGACACACCAATCAATCTTGGTTGACCCACAGTCTGCAATTAAAACCATATCTAAATTTTTATATATATTTTCTTTTTATACAAAACGTATCCTATCGACCAGTTGATTCCGATGAATATCAACGCGTAGAGCAACGACGCGAACGTGCGGTCGGTGACAAGCGGCACGAGCGCCTCGTCGTAGATCCATTTGTGGATCGACAGCCCGAACACCGGAACGGTGTTGAACAAAATGCCGAGCACGCCGCCGAGCACATACATAAACAACGGGTTGACGCCGAAAGCCTCAAAAAACTGTGTCCAGCGCTTGTAACCCTTCACGTCGATTATCCATATCAAAAGTGCCAGCAAACTTGCAGCCAGACCGCAAGTGACGATGGCAAACGTCGGTGTCCAGAGTTTTTTGCTTATTGGCATTCCATAGCTGAACAGGAAGCCGGCAAACATAAGGATTGTGCCGATAAGGAAGAATTTCTCCATACGCTCGCGGTTGTCCTTCACCTCTACGATGACAAATCCGCAGCAGAAGCCGATAAGCACGTGGGCTATCGACGGAAGGGTGCTGAGCAGACCCTCCGGATCTATCGGAAGTGTGCGGGTCTCATAGATTTCGAGAGAGACTGAAGAACCCATCTTCACGGTGTCGGAAACCGTTGTGGCGGTGTCGCGGTAGAGATGCGCGTCGCCGATGACGGCATGGTCAATCACATAGACAATGTTGTCAAGCGAGAAATCAAGTCCGTTGAACATGAGCAACAACGCTCCGTAAACCACCAATATTCCGGCAATAATCCACGGAATAAACTTGTGCTTCACGGCTATGGCGACAATGGCGCAGGCACAGTAGCAGAGTGCCAGACGCGGCATAACGCCAAGTATACGCAAGGTGGAGAAACTGTTGGCGGCATCGAGGATGCGCTGGCCGAGAGGCAAGGCGGAGTCGGCGCGGTAAAGGCCGTAGCACAAACGGCTGAACCATGCGATAGCCATACCGATAAGGAATATCACGATGGTGCGGCGCACAATCTTCACAAGCGTGGCATGGGAATATTCAAACTTATATTTACGCATCGAAATATAGGTGGAGATACCCATGATGAACATAAAGAACGGGAACACAAGGTCGGTCGGAGTCAGACCCAACCAACTTGCATGCTCAAGCGGAGCATAGATTGCGCCCCATGAACCAGGATTGTTCACCATAATCATCCCTGCCACGGTGATGCCTCGCAGGATGTCGAGCGCGAGGATTCTGCTTTTCGGCTTTTTCAAAGCCACTTCTTGTTCCATTTTTACGTATCGTTATTTTTTAATTGTACATTCGTCTACTAAATATGCTATCGACTGATATGGCACTCCGCCATTCACCGTCAGTCCGATTTCACAGGTGCGGCTGTTGGAGAAGCCGCGCTTCACCCCTGCTGCCTCAAGCTGCTTGCGCAGTTTGCGCAGAGCGTAGCGGTTCACTTCTGGGTCGGTAAAGCCTTTGTCGCCGGCAAAGCCGCAGCAACCCACTTCCTCGGGAACAACAACCTTCGTTGTGCACATTCCTGCCAACGCCACAAACATGTCGTTGAGATTCATGTGGCGCGTAGAACATGTGAAATGCAGTGCTACTGGCTCGTCGGTCTGCACAAAGCGCAGATGCGGCGCCAGATACTCATAAATAAACTCTACCGGCTCATATAGTTTCACTCGCTTGATCGTGTTGCGCATGCGGTGCAGACACGGACTTTGGTCGCACAACACCGGATAGCGTCCGCCGTCGGATGCCTCAAACAGGGCATCGTCAAGCTCCTTGGCCTTACGGTCGGCAATGTCGGGCATGCCCTTGCTTTCCCAGATGGTGCCGCAGCAAAGGTTTTTCATATTCTTCGGGAATATGACCTCATAGCCGGCTTTCTCCATCAGAGCCACCATCTTGTCGATGAGCGGTGTCGACTGTCCCTTGCTCTTGCCCATGGTCTGGTTGATGCAGCTCGGGAAATAAACCACCTTCAGCTCCGACGGCTGGGTCTTTATCGCATGGGGATAGTATGCCAGCGGAAACGCCGACGACCACATCGGCATGCCAAGCTTGCTCAGCCCGCGGCCAACGGCATCGGTTGCCTTGTCGCCGATAACGGCATGGGCGGCGCCTGCGGCGGAAAGCACCGGACGGAGTGCCGACTTGACAGCCGACAGATGGTTGGCAGCGAAATCACCAACCTTGTAGCCGGCGCTGCCCTTAGGCAATGCCTGGGCGCGCAGGTCGTGGATCATCTCGCCTGTGTTTATCTGCATCGGGCACGACGTAGAGCAGAGGCCGTCGCCGGCACAGCTCTGTATGCCCGGATATTTAAACTGCTTTGTCAACGCGGCAAGCCAGCCAGAAGAGTCGCCGTCGGCACGGAGACGGCTGATTTCGCGTTGCACGACAATGCGCTGGCGCGACGACAATGTGAAGCCGCACGTCAGACAGTTGCGCTCGCAGAAGCCGCACTCGATACAGCGGTCTACGCGTGGATTTGTCAGCGGCAGCGGCTTTATGTTCTTTATGTAGCACTCCGGATCGTCATTGAAAATGACACCTGGGTTCAACAGCCCTTCCGGGTCAAACAACGCCTTCACACGCTTCATCACGTCGAACGCCTTCTCGCCCCACTCCAGCTTGACAAACGGAGCCATGTTGCGGCCGGTGCCGTGCTCCGCCTTCAGCGAGCCGTCGTATTTGTCAACGACAAGATGCTCAACCTCCTGCATCAGCGTGCGGTAGCGGTCAACCTTCTCTTTCGTGTCAAACGACTGCGAGATGACAAAATGATAGTTGCCCTCAAGGGCGTGACCGTAGATGCAGGCATCGTCGAAGCCGAATTTCTCAAGAAGGTCGGCAAGGTCGGCGGTTGCCTCGGGAAGGTTCTCGATGTGGAACGCAACGTCCTCGATAAGCACCGTCGTGCCGAGCGGACGCGTACCTCCCACCGACGGGAAGATTCCCGAACGGATTGCCCAATATTTTGAATATTCCTCCGGTTTGTCGGTGAAATATGCTGGCTTGAACAGGTCGAACGGCTCAAGAATCTTCTTGATGGCGTCGATGTTTGCCTGAAGTTCCTCCTTGGTGTCGGCTTTGGTTTCCGTAAGCACGGCTGTCAAGCCCTCCCCTGTAGTGTCGTTCACACTCGACAGCGATTTCTTGTCGAGCATCTCGGCACTGAACACCGGTCCGTTTTTCATTGCCACAACCGCACGGCAGGCGTCCTTGATGTCCTTGAAATAGAGCATCGCGCTGGCGCTGTGAGGATAGAGGTGGCCGGTCTTCATCGTCACCTCGGCAAGAAATCCGAGTGTTCCCTCCGAACCTACCATAAGGTGGGTGATGATGTCGAACGGGTCTGTGAAAAGCACAAACGGAAGGATGTTCAAGCCCGTCACATTCTTGATTGAATATTTATAACGGATGCGGTCGGCAAGTTCCTTGTCGGCGTTCACCTCATCGCGGATGGCTTCAATGCCGCTGATAAAGTCGGGATGCGACTTGCGGAAAGCGTCCTTGCTCTCGGCATCGCCGGTGTCGAGGATTGTGCCGTCGGGAAGTATGATGCGCGCCGACACAAGCTGTCGGTCGCTATTGGCATGCGTGCCGCAGTTCATTCCCGATGCATTGTTCACAACGATTCCACCTACCATAGCCGCATTCTTAGAAGCCGGGTCGGGCGTAAAGATGCGTCCAAAGGATTTCAGAAGCTGATTTACGCGCTCACCGATGATGCCCGGTTGCATCGTGATGGTTTCCGCATCGGCGGAAATTTTATAATTTTCCCAATTTTTGCCTGCCACGATGAGGATGCTGTCGCTCAACGACTGTCCGCTGAGACTCGTGCCGGCGGCACGGAACGTCACCGGCAAACGACGGCGGCGGGCTGCCGAAAGCAGACGCGACACCTCTTCCTCCGTCTTCGAACGCACCACAATCTGCGGCACAAGACGGTAGAAGCTGGCATCGGTGCCCCACGCCAGGCGGCGCATCTCGTCTGTGTAGATGCGCTCGCGTGGGATAAATGCGCTTATTTCTTTTAAATACGACTTATAGGTTTCTTTCATTGCTTACTTATATAAATAATATTTCTTGGCTTTTTCTTTAAAAGCGTCCGCGTCTTTGTTCCAATAGTCAATCATATCGCTGACCTGATAGTTCTTGGAGAAGAGTGTGCGGATTTTGTCTGTGCCACACACCTTGTCGAACATGTCGAAACGGCTCTTGTCGGTGGCGGTGTCGAATATGCGTTTTTCTGGATAAAGTTTCGCCAACTCCTGCATCGCATAGAATTGGATGAGCGTGAGGCTCGAGCCTGGCACGTCGTCTACATAGAACTGCACGCCCTGCAGGTTCTCGCCCTTGCCTGTTCCGTAGAACGGCTTCACGTGGATCGGGCGGAACTTGGTGCCCGGCAGATTGAGGGCGTTCATGCGCTCTGCAAACTTGTCGGCGTCAATCCAGTCGGCGCAGATAAGCTGGAACGGCAAAGTGTAGCCAACGCCGATCGAAACGTAGTAAAGCTCGCCGAGAATACCGGTGGCTGGATAGTAGAACGCCGTGGCTGGCTGTGGAATATGCGGTGAAGGCAACACCCATGGCATTCCTGTCTTGTCGAATGTCATTGAGCGTTTCCAGCCCTTCAATGGCACTACTGTGAGTTTCGCTGCCTTCTCGCCGCGCGCCACGCGCTCGCCATTGAGATAGCGTGCCATCTCGCCCGGAGTCATGCCATAAAGATATGGTATCTTGAACTGGCTGACAAACGAATAGAATCCGTCCTCTACCAAGCAGCCTTCAACACGGTTGCCGCCGAGGGGATTCGGACGGTCGAGAACCACAAACTCTATGTCGTTCTCTGCGCAGGCGTCGAGAGCCAGACCGAGTGTGCTGACAAACGTAAACGAGCGGCAGCCGATGTCCTGAATGTCGTAGACAAGGGCGTCGATGCCGGAAAGCATCTCTTTGGTCGGCTTCTTGGTCTTACCGTAGATGGAAAACACCTTGACACCGGTGGCTGGGTCGGTGGTGTTGCCAAACTCGTCGCCGGCATGCACGTTGCCGCGCACTCCGTGTTCAGGGCCAAACAATGCCACAAGCTCAACGCCTTTGGCTTCATGAAGAATGTCGACGGTCGACTTCAAGTTGTTGTCAACGCCTGTCGGATTGGTTATCAGACCTACACGCTTGCCTGCAAGCTGCTTGAAATCATTGTCGCGGAGCACCTCCACGCCCGGCTTCGTCGCCGCAGCAGCGCCGAGCGCCGCCGCAACACACAAAGCGATTGTTAATATCGTTTTTTTCATTGTTCTGTTTCTTGATTATTTTTTACCGTAATTAGGGTCAATCTTGCGGTCAACAAGATAGGTTACTATCAGAGTCGCGATGCAGCATGCCATCACCATCCAGAAGAAGTTGACATAACCGATTGCCTCCTGAATATAACCTGCCACGAAACCTGGCAACATCATGCTCAACGCCATGAACGCCGTGCAGATGGCATAGTGCGATGTCTTGAACTCGCCTTCCGAGAAGTACATCATATAGAGCATATAGGCCGTGAAACCGAAGCCGTAGCCAAACTGCTCGATGCAGACTGCCACACTGATCACGATTGGGTCAGACGGCTGTGCGATGGCAAGATAAACGAATGTGAGGCATGGCAGCGTCATGCAGGCTGCCATAGGCCAAAGGGCTTTTTTCAAACCCACCTTCGATGCAAACACGCCGCCGACAATACCGCCGGCAAGCAACGCGATGACACCGAATGTGCCATAGACAAGACCCACAAGCTCTGTGGTCAAGCCAAGACCTCCCTCAGCTGTTGAATGCACGAGGAACGGCTGGCACAACTTAATCAAGAATCCCTCCGGCAAGCGGTAGAGAAGCATAAACGCAACCGCGAGTAGGAAACCCGGCTTCTTGACGAAAGAAACAAATGAGTTTGCAAACTCTGCAAGCCCTGATGTGCCGTTGCCTTCTGTCTCGGCTGAGACACGTGGACGGTCGTCGGCCGAACGAGGAAGGATAAACGTATGATACATAGTCACAAGGAAGAACACTACGGCACTGACTCCGAGTGTAACCTGCCATGACCATGGTATGTCGCCTGTAGAGGTTTCAATCAAGCCGGCAATGTAGACAAGCACTCCCTGTCCGAATACGGATGCGATGCGGTAGAACGTGCTGCGCACTCCGATGAAGGCTGCCTGGCTGCTCGGACTGTGGGCAAGCATATAGTAGCCGTCGGCGGCGATGTCGTGGGTGGCAGAGGCAAAAGCCGCGATGATAAACAGTATCAGCGTGATGGTGAACATGCTGATTGGGGTCTGTCCGGAGGCGATAGTCGCCACGTCGGGCTTTGGCAATGTGACGGTGAGCAGAATCATCAGTGCTGTCATCAACACTTGCATGGAGAGAATCCACCAACGCTTGGTCTTTACGACATCGACGAGCGGACCCCACAAGCCTTTGAGGAACCACGGGAAATAAAGCAATGTTGTGAAAAATGCCATGTCGCCATTAGGAACACCCATCTTGGTGAACATCATGACGGAAATGTTGTTGACCACGAAATAAGGCACGCCCTCTGCAAAATACAGAGTCGGAACCCAAAACCATGGAGATATTGTCTTGTTTGAAGTTTTCATGTCAGGAGTTTAATATTGTTTTGTTATTTCCGCATCTATAAAATAGTGCAGAAGGATTTGTTTATAGTCATAGCCTTTCTCGCCCATCACGGCTGCTCCGATCTGGCAGAGTCCGACACCATGTCCCCAGCCCGCGCCTTTAAGCACGAAGCGTTCGGGCAGCCCGTCGCGCTCGCCTTGCTTCTCCACTACAAAAGCGGAGCTGTAGAGGTGCGACGGCGACAGCGTACGGCGTATTTCGAGTTCCTTGCCAATGATGCAGGTCTTCTTGGTGCCGACAATCTTCAAGCGGTAAAGACGGCCCGACGTGCCACGCGCCACAGGTATCAGGTCGACGATGTCGCCATAGTCCTCGCCGCTGCGCTCGCGCACAAGACGCGACAGCTCGGCTTGGTCATACTCAACCGTCCAACGGTAGAAGTCGGTGGTCTCCTGGTCGTAGCTGTTGAGCACCTGCGAGAGGATATGCTTGTCGGTGGTGTTGCAGAATGCGGCTGGCGACGAAAGTATCCACTCTCGGGCGTTCTCCTCGACCGTAAGGTCGGGATAGTCCATTGCGTTGGCATTGTCCAATCGAGCCACAAGATAGTGATAGTGCTTTGGCTCCCAGCAGTTTTCAAACTGCTCAAACACTCCGCCGCACGACTTCGAGAAGCGGGCGTCGCAGAGCGTGCCGTCGTAGGTGAGCACCTGTCCCCACGTCGCTTTGATGGCGTCGCGCACGGTGGCTGTCGACTCGCGGGTGATGCCCTGGTAACGCTGGCAATGGTCGTCGGCGCAGACATCGAAATTAACATGATCCTCGCGGTCGTACCAACGCACCAGCTCTCCTTCTGTGCGTGTGCATGGGTTGTAGGGCGTTTCTTCGGCTGCAAGCTGCTTGTTTTTCTCTATCTGTGCCAAGAGCCAGCTGCGGGAAATCACGGCATGCGCTTTCAGCAGTTCAAGAGAGGCGGTGGCGCTCATTTCCGACGAAATGACGCTGAGCAGATATTCCTCGATGGGAAGGATGTTGACGGCCGTCAGCTTGTCGCCTTCCACGATGATGCGCAGAGAGCCGCGAAACGACTGGTTCTCCTTGCGCTCCCAGTGGAAATTGACTCCGATGGTCACGTCGATAAGTTCAAAACTGCCGTTCTCGGCATCGCAGGGCGTAAACTCCACGCTGTCGTAAAGCGCGCCGCCCCACAGCACTTTTCCATCGCTGAGGGTGGCTTCTTGAGCGCCTTCCACGGTTTGACCTCCGAAACTGTAGGCTGTCGGGAAGACAAACCGTATCGCAGGGCTGCTCATAATGCCCACTTTCACTTGTGGCTGTGACATAATGGTCTGGTTTTTATTTAAGTTTCTGGGCTATTTCCAATAATTCGGCTTCGCTGAGACAGCACTCGTCAAAGATTGCCTTGATATCGGCTGCGGTAATCTTCTCGAAGTCTTTCTCCAACGGGGTGATAAACACGCCTCCCATATCTACCGACGCGGGGCTGATAAGGATGTTGGCGTCGCCCTCGGCTGCGTAGCACGACGGACGGTGTTTCTTGCGTGGAAACACAAGGATGGTCCAAAGTCCGTCTTCATACCAGCACAGCACGTTGAGCATCGGTTCCGGCTCGCCTTCCGGTATGGTCAGTACATTGTAGACAAGGTCAAACATCTTCTCGCCATTGTCGACTGCCGACGTGCGGATGCAGAAGCACGGATGCGACATTCCCTTTACAATCGACAGCTCTACGCTGCCGCCGCTGACGATGATGTCGCGCTCTGCCGACGCCATCTGGTCTTCCATCGGCATGAAGCCGCGGTTGCCAGCCTGGAAGTGCATGTGGTCAGGTGCCGACGCGCCGCATTTAGGCCCGTTGTAAAACAGCGTGAATCCCTCCAAGTCGCGCGACAGGTTCATCATATCGGCGATGCGCCCCTTGATGAGCTGGTCAACGTGCTTGTTGCACGGAATCGTGAGATGACGGGGGAAAATCGGGAACGGATTGATGAGTATTGTGTAGTCATCGCCCCAGGCAATGCCCTCCTGCACAGCCGGTCGATTGGCTGCGCAGAGGAAGCATTTGCGTTCTTTCAGCGATTTGGCGTCGACTTTGGCTGCCGACGAAACAATGCGTCCGGGATTGAACTGCACCTTGATTGTGGTGCCGTCTACGTTGAATTCCTTGACCTTGACATTCTTCAAAGCCTCGAAATTATTACGGGCGGTGTCCCACACCTGCAGCTGACGGTCGAAAAATTCTGATATGTTTATACCCATTGCCTCTTATTTCTTTTTGTTGAATGCAATACGCGCCTGGAGCTCCCATGTGCGGATGCGGTCTTTATAAAGGTTGTGGGCGTTCATCTTCACTACGTCGAGCGATGCGTCTGAGTTGTCGTCCCAACGACGGCAGTTGTAGACTGGCTCATAGATACGGCCGATTTGATATTCGCGGGAGAAGTTCAAGCCGAGTGCGTAGTCCTCGCCGTAGCTGGTGTTAGGCACCTTCACTTCGCGGAGCACCGGTGTGTAGAATGCACGCGGAGCGCCGAGGCCGTTGATACGGAGGGCATTGTTGCGGCCGTTCTCCGGTGTCCACTCTTTGTGGTCGATGATGCCCGGAGCGATCATGTTCATATTGAAGTCGGTCATCATGTATGTGCCCACTACCATAGCGCAGTTCTGCTCATAGAAGGCGTTAACCATGATTGACAAGGTGTTTTCGTCGCGATAAACGTCGTCGCTGTCAAGCTGCACTGCAAACTTACCGCATTTTGGATGATGAACACCCTCGTTCCAGCAGCCGCCGATGCCGAGATCCTTGCGTTCCGGAATTATGTGGATCAAGCGGTCGTCGCCCTTGAACTCGTCGATTGCCTCTGTTGTGCCGTCGGTCGAGTGGTTGTCGATAACGATAAGGTTGAACTTGAAGTCAGCCTTCTGGCTCAACACCGACTTGATGGCGTCGCGGATAGTGCGGATACGGTTGCGTACGGGGATAATTACCGATGCCTCATACTCGAAGTTGCCTGCGCTGAACTCTATTTTCTTGAATTTTGGCTCAAGATAGCCACCGATTGCTTTCAAGTGGGCTGTGCATGCCTCTTCCATCTCAATCTGCACGCCACGGTTCTTCGGGTCTACATAGTCGAAAATCTTCTCGCCGCTCTTGCGTGTGTCGAGCTCTACGTCGGAATAGAGATACTCGTTGATGTGAACGAGCTCTGCTTCCTGTGTGATTTTCAAACGCACGTCGTAAAGACCGGCAAAGTCATATTCCTTGTCGATTTTTGCTACTGCGCTTTTCAATGCGGCTGCATTGAAAAGAAGCACTGATCCGAAATCGAAATCGTCGCGGAGACTGCCCTGCTGATAGTCGATGACCGGAGCGTTTGAACGCTGGTCGCCAACCACGTTGTAGTGGTCGGCATAAGCCATACCGGCAGCTGAGTCGTCGGCGATTTTCACCATGCGCTCAACAGCAAACATGCCGAACTCCAACGAGTTGTATTTTGTGTAGAGCATAGCGTAGTCGCAGTCGGCTTTGGCAGCGATCTTCTTCATAGTGTCGCTGCTGTTGAGATTGCCGATGGCAATTTTCTCGCAGCCTTCAACTTCGCCCTGGGCGTCGGCTCCGGCAAGCAGATAGATGTTATGCACCAAGTCGCATGCCTTAAGACCTGCCACTGTATTTTTCACTTGTTCCGCATTCATGAACGGAATGAAACAATCGATTCTTTTCATTTTTTATTTTATTTTTAATTTTTCTATTGGGGTTAATCTGTTATTTCTTGTTGAAAAATTCCATTATCTGACCCATCAAGGCGCGGCGGGAAGCGGCGTCTTTGATAGTCTCAAACGGGAAGCCCATCACGCAGGTGCGGTAACCGCCCTGGTCAGCAACGACGGCTGCAGGGATATTGTTCTCGCCGTAGCGCATCAACGTGCAGCCTTTGGTCTTGTCGGCTGGATAGATGCCGTCGGGCGACTCCACTGCGTAGAATTTGTCGTTGAGCGTGGTGTAGTATTCCACATTCAAATCGCCGAACGAGTCAAAATATGTCGGAACGGTGTGGGCTTTGCCCTCTATCGTTGCCTGTCCTACGCGCCACTGGTAGCCGAGCGTCTGCTTGGCAAACTCTTTCGACGCCTCGTCGGGATTGGTCTTGTCCCAAATGTCGGTTGCCACATAAGAGCCGCTCACGAGGATGCTGCCGCCGTTGGCTGTATAGTCTGCGATGGCTTTCTGCAATGGCGCCGTAAACGCAAGGAAGCGGTTTGGCACTTCGCCACGTCCGATTTGTGTCTCTTTCTGCTTGCCGAGGATAAGGTCGGCAAGTTTATACTGCTTCATGTCGACGATGCCGTTCTCTACGGCGGCAACGCTTGCCGACACAAATGAGTAGCCCGACTCCATCAAGGCTGCGCCGTGGATGGCTGGGTAGTCGAATGTGTTGCCGGCAATCACTTTGTCCTCCTGGTCGGCACGGCTGGCGCCGAAGCCGGCTGAGTCGTCGTCATACCATGGAATGTCGCGGCGGAACTCATACATGTCGCCGATGGTGTTGATGTCCGACATATAGGGCACACCGTGGTCTTTCGCGCTGGCGAATCCTGCCACATCCGGACTTGCTACAAACGAGTCGGGCGCACAGACGCGCGTGAAGCCGTTGACCACAAGCACTTCGCCTTTGGAGCCGTCAGCCTCGCCGAGGGCGAGAATCTCCGACGGGAAACTTACACCACCGTCGTTGGCTGCCACAATGCGGTAGCTGTGGATGGCATTGTCTGATATCTTGGCCACATATTCCGGCTTCTTCACTACGGCTATCTGACGGAACGCGCCGTCGCCGATGCGCTCGCTCACAATGTAGCTTTGTGCCTGCGCGCGGTCGCACAAGGTGTCGACGGTTTCCTTCCATGTCAACCGGTATTCGCCTTTCTTCACTTTGGCGATGGCGAAACTGTTGACGGGAAGCGGCTGTATCATATAGTCGCTGCGGCCTTCCTTGGCGGCGAAGAACTGTGCCATTCCTTTATAGATGGCACGGCTCACCGTGAAACGGAACGTTGGGTCAAGGCCGTAGCGCATGTCGGCGAAATTCTGATGCGACAACAATTCGAGAAGCATTGCCGGAACTTCAGGCACGCGTGCCTCATAATAGGAGGCGTCCCACATGCCGCGGCGAATCCATTTCGAGTCAAACTGCGCGCGGACATCGCTGCAGATATTCGACATAACCATATCGGTGAGCTGACGTGAGTTCATTCGGTCGGTGCCGTTCGCATACTTGTCGCCCTTAGTGCAGTAGATGCCGAGTGTGCCGATTATGTCGTCGTTCTTGGTTGTGCCGGCATCGCTGTGGAACGCAAACGAGAGGTCGACGGGGATATTCAAGCCTGCCTTGCCGGGTATCACCGACGATCCGCCTGCAAGATAGTTGACCCACAAGCCGCGGCAACGATAGTCGTCGTTGTAGTCGTTGACTCCATGCGACGGAGAATAGACCGAGTCGGGCACTCCTGCCCACTGCAACCAGTAGCGTGCGCCCTCGGTGAATCGAGGATAGCCGCTGAGCTGATAATTATGCGCCAGGCGGTCGATCATCGTGACGGCGCTGAGGTCGCTCACTTGCTCTTCCGTGAGATTGTCGGCAATCCTACGCTCGATGTTGCCCATACCGCCTCCGATTTTAACGGCGTCGGCTGTGACCACCTCTCCGGTCTTGCCGGTGTTGCTTGTCAGCGTGACAACGGTATGGCTGCCGGCTGCCAGGTCAAAATGTCCGAGATAAATCCATGTGCCGCCTCCCATTCGCTGGTTCACCTGAAACTGCTTGTCGCCACCGGCTGTGTGAACGGTGTAGACGGCTTTCTCTGTGCTCTCCGGAAGAGTGGCATAGGAAACGTAGACTGCATACGACCCTGCCTCGGGTATGTCGGCCGACCACGAAGCGGTCGATGCGTTTTTGCCCTTTGTCGACGCAACCTTGCGGAAGGTGCCGTCGCGGAACGGATTCTCGAAATCCTTGTATGTCTTTGTCTTGTATGCAAAGCCTGCGCCGCCGTCGCTCCATGCCTCCGTGCCGTTGCTCTCCGCATAGGCGCCGGCTGCAAAGCCGCCGTTGTTGTCCACAATCAGCTCGGCACGGCGCGTGTCGCGCTCGCGCGGACTCATCACATAAGCGCCGGCATTCTCAAGCATCGGCATGAGATACGGCATTACAAAGCTCTGTGTGTAAAGATCTTCTACGGTCTGGAAGATGCGGGCGCGCTGCCACTCCCAACGATTCAATTTCGGCTCGAAATAGAAGCCATGGCTCTGCCACATGGCGATAACCTTGCCGTCGAGACCTTTCTTGGGGTGACGCGTCTTGTCGAGGGCGTAAACAAACGGAGCCTTCTCCGACTTGCGGACGTAGGAATAGCCGGCGTCGGAATACAGACGCTCGACAGGCACTCCGCCAACTGTCACTTCTACGCTGTAAGGCTTGTCAAACATCATTGCCACCTTGCTCTTGACCGTCGCGTTGTAGCCGGCAAGTTCCGGCACATAGCCATACGCGGCATTCATGTCGAGCTTCAATTTTGAATTCTCAACATCAATCATTGCCGAGTCAACGGCAACCTTGCCTATGCCAAGACTGGCTGGCAAATTCTCATTCAAAACAACGGCAATACGCCCCTGTGTGGCGGCGTCAAGCGGCTTGAATTCCGCATTGACCACTCCCACTGTGGCAATCGTTGCAGCTGCCAGTAGCAAAACCTTTCGCATCGTTCCTTTTTTTTGAGTATTATTGTTTGATTTTAAGTAGTATCTGCTTTATTTGCAAATTTACGATAATATGCCTATTCAAGAAAAATTTATTGATTCAAATCTTTATCGGTAAAACATTATTTAATATTTCAACACAGATTTTTAGAACCATTTCCCTCAAAAAAAAGCCGTCCGAAAACTTTGCGAGTGTCGCCAAGCGTCCGTGCCGGCAAGCTATCTGTCTGTAGAATGATACTTAACAAGCCCTGGCATCGAGCTTGGTGCGATTTTTTTAATCTTTATGTTGTAGGAATCTGCAACTTCGGTCAGCACCCCGCTATAGGCGCACGCATTGGAGCCGACAAAGCAGACGGTCTTGCCCTCATAGTCATACTGAAGCACGTTGCGGCGGAAGAATGCGTCAATGGCGTGGCGCACAAGACGATAGACGTAGTCCTGGTCGAGCTTGTCCATCAAGAATCGGGAATAGACACTCAACGTGTTGCTCGGAAGCGAATGGTCGTAGATTGCCGACATTATCTCGTCGGGCGACAGATTGATATACTCGAAAAAGTCGTTGACAAGCTGCGCAGGAGCAATGTCCTTCAGGCAGTCGCTGAGAAATCGCTTGCCGATATACGCGGCGCTGCCCTCGTCGCCAAGAATATAGCCGAGCGAGCGCACATTCTTCACTATCGCGCGGCCGTCGTAATAGCACGAGTTGGAGCCGCTGCCGAGAATACAGGCTATGCCCGCCTCGTTGATCAGCAGCCCGCGGGCTGCGCCGAGAAGGTCGCTCTCGACGGTGACCGGAGTCTTGAACTGCGCGACAAGCGACGCCTCGACAATCTTCTTCTTTTCCGGACTCGTACAGCCGGCTCCATAGAAATGGATTCGCTCCCAACGACGCTTGAAAAACGCCTCCGGAAGTTCAAGACGGATGCTGTGGCTGATGTCGCGGCGGGTGTGGAAAAACGGATTCAAGCCTTTTGTAAAAGCATGTTCCACCACGGTTGCGCCGTCGACCAATGCCCATTCTGTACGTGACGCACTACTGTCTGCTATTATTTTCATCTCCTTGTCAGGTCTTGTTTTAGGTTTCGTTCAAATGGTTGTCTCATGCAAGAGATATCAAATCCTAAGGCTTCATATTGATGACTCCTTGACAAAATGCTCCCCCTTATTGCACATTTACACCACAAATTTAGCATAAAAAAATTGGAATGCCGCCATGACATCCCAATTTTTTATCTTTATGTCAGTTTTATACAACTTACCTTACGGCGATTTTCTTCACCACCGCTCCTGTGCGAACCACGTAGACACCAGCCTGCGGCAATTCAACGCTGCTGTCTGTGCCGCTGTAGACCTGTCTGCCGTCGGCGCTGAACACTTCTATCCTCTGACCGTCGGCGCCAGCCACCCTGAGCGTACGTCCGTCCGCCGCCACGACAACGGCATCGTCAGCAATCCCGTCAACGGAGTCATACTCAACGATATTGAAATGCGACCAGAATTTATGTTTGAGATAGGCGTCACCCGCTCCTTTGGGGACAAGCACAAATTTATCAAGTTTATCATACAATTGACACAATGTTCCCGACTCACCTCCACCAACCGTAGGCGGCTCCTGTGATTGGCACTCCACTACGGTTAGGTTTTGTGTGTTTGGCATAAATCCAGTTACATATTTTACATTTTTTGTTATTACAAGTTTCTTCAAATTTGGGTATGTCCCCATAAAGGCATACGGCTCACAACTTTTGTCAAGCACAAATGTTTCTGGCATCTCGTCGTCCTTCATAGGAGGGTAACACACATAGTCGCCGGCACTGCCGTCTTCATTTTTACGATACACTATTCCATCAATCATTACGAATCCAGACTCTGGAGTCACTTCCACAGTAGTCAGATTTTTTATGTATTTCAGTGCCAATGCCGGAAAATATTCGCTGCCTGAAGCTACAACTTTTGTCAAATTATCGCAACCGGTGAAAGTTACGGAATATACATATTCATTATGATAACTTTTTTCCGCCGGATTGTCCAATCTCCGGTTTACAACCCATTTATCCACCATCGGCAACACATGTATCAACCTTGATGTACTCGACCCTTTCACATACACAGCCTCATTCTCCACATAGCCCCCAACTTCTACCTCTTCAAAACCTGGTCCGAACACTTCCTTTAGATTACGGCAAGTCGAAATTGTTTCTGCTAACGAGCTGCCTTTCGCACTTACTTCCACAACTTTAGGACACTTAAACGACAGAGTCTCAAGCGAAGTGCAATTTTTAAAACAATTTGTAAGGTATTTCAACTTCAATGATTTCAAACTCTCGCAGTCATCAAAACAATTGGGTTGGGCTACAATATACTGACCGTCCGGAATATCTATTCTTTCCAAATTCCTACATCCTCTGAAATCAACAAAGTTTATAGTGTCGCAATTGTCCACTTCTCCAATTCTGGCCGATACTGTTTTCAACGATTTAGATCTTATATTTAAGCTGAAAGCCGCATTACCAATTGAATCATCCTGCCATTTCGTAAGATTTTTTCTGGTAAATGTAATGTCAAGATTCTCTACCGGCATGTCCGAGCCAAAAGCCCGATTTCCAATATAAATTGCCGAAGGAAGCGTCAGTGTTTTCATCTCCTCCGGAAAAGAGACCTCAGAGAATGCTTCATCTCCAACATAGCGCAATTTCAAGAAACCGCTTTCTGTGGCAGAAACTTTAGCATCCACACCTCTTTCTCCAACATACCACACATTCGAGAAAAGACTGCCGTCCAATGTATTTTTACACGATATCGCTCTGTGTCCTATCACTTCCAATTTGCGTGGCAGAGTCAAATTGTCTATATCCCGGCACAACGTTTTATCTGGAATTTCTTTTACTTCATCACTAGTGAATGTCAACGTTTTCAACGAAGTTCCTACAAACGATCCAAACAACACCTTTTTCAACGATCGGGGTAGAATCAATGTTTCCAAATCGCCAAACATATTGAATCCCGTTGTATTGTTTTCCGTGGTTATTTCGTCATAATCATACCACCCAAGCTCTGTTTTGCGAGATCTACGGGCAAACGATTTTCCACCATCTACAATGTTGGCGTCTGTCAAGTCCAAATATTTCAAATTGCCCTTTTCATTGCTGATTGGATCGTATGTGCCTTTCGTATATTTACGCAGTATGTAACCATTAGACATTATTTTAAGGAAAAGGAAATCCGTGCCATTCAGATTACCATTAACTTTCAAATCTGTCACTGTCTTCCAGTCTGTTTTCTGCGATATTTGATATGACAACATTCCTGGAGTCTCGACAGTGACCTCCAGCAATTCTGCATGCACGAGCATTGGCAATGTCAAGAATAATGCCGTAACCAACAACGCTATCCGTTTCATATCTTTTTTTATTTGTTGTTATCAATTAACGTATATTTATCACCCAACTTGTAGACCACATCTTCCGATTTCAAGTTCTTGTTTACCTTACGGCGATTTTCTTCACCACCGCTCCTGTGCGAACCACGTAGACACCAGCCTGCGGCAATTCAACGCTGCTGTCTGTGCCGCTGTAGACCTGCCTGCCGTCGGCGCTGAACACATCTATTCGCTGACCGTCGGCGCCAGCCACCATAAGCATACGACCGTCGGCAGCCACAACGACGGCTCCGTCAGCAACATCGTCGACAGAATCATATTCGATGATATTGAAATCTTTCCAATAGTCTGCTTTCTTATAATTTGAGGATGCGCCTTTAGGAACCACCACTATTGCTCCAAATTTTTTACGTGTGTATTGTAACGATTCTTCATCAAGCGTTGGAGGTGTTGTGGACTCACATACAATTTTCAAGAGATTTTCCGCATTCGGCAGCAACCCTTTTATTTCCGTAATAGTCCGTGGAATAATCACCGTTCTCAGAGTTGGATATTTTCCATAGAACGCATACGGAAGCCAACTATTCTCAATCGTAAGCGTTTCAAACGACACTCTATACTCTGGATAGCACACCAAGGCTCCACATTCTTCGTCTGTCCATCCTTTTTCATAAACAATATCGTCAATCACTTTGTAGCGGGTAGACGGTTCAACTGTCACAGACTTCAGATTTGGAAAATTCAGCATTTCCCGCACCGGAAAATCGCCAGACTTTAGATTGAATGCAACAATCTCGGAACAATATTTAAACGCACCGTCATAATGGTTGGCAAAATCCTCTGTATAATCCATATTTTTGCGCCCCCAAGGATATATCAACAGTCTTGACTTCTCGCCATCATTGTAAAACAGGCATCCGTCTTTAGTCACCAGTCCTACTTTCGCACCAACAAGCTCCGCCGGGCCATTGAAATTCTGCAAGCTCGTGCAGCCTTCAAACCATCCAGCAACATCCTCCAACCTATATCCATATTCTTTTTCCTTCGTATCAATCTTGCTTGTTTTCAAATTAAGAGTCCTCAAAGATGAGCACCCTTTAACCACATTTCTCGAAACTTTCGACAATGGCAAAGACTCCAATTTTGCGCATCCCTCAAAACTGCTTTCTTCCGGTCGAATCCACTGTCCTTCCGGAATTTCTAAATTCAATTCTGAAAAATCCTTGAATGCCTTGCTCTCGACACAGATTGTGTCACCATACATCTCCGGATTGTCTATTCTAACCTTCATGGAACGCAAGACTGGCGTAAAGAATCCTTGTCCAATAAAAAATGGCTTTTTAGCTATCTCTTCCAATATTCTTGTATCCGTTATTGACTTGCAGGCTTCCCTTGAGAATGTCAAGTCTGCGATTTCCCATGGATTATAAAACTGCCGACGCCCATATTCATCTGGTTTATGACTTCCTAAATATACAACAGACGGCATCCGCAATGATGTCCAAGACCTTGAATCAACGCTTTGTAATGCATTATTTCCAATATATACAAGATTGGATATGTCTTTTAAATAATCATCAAATATTATATATGACCCTTCATAAAATGCACCAGCTCCAATATAGCGCAAACTCTCTGGGAATTTTTCTATATTCATTTTGAAACCAAACCCCACTTTTGTATAACTAAAAGCTTGCGATCCAATTCCTTCCAACACAGATGGCAACTCTATAGATTCAAGATTTTCAAATCTCCAGAGCAACATTTCCGGCAAGACTCTTACAGAATCCGGCACCTTTACTTTTTTTAAGGATTTCCATGCAATGCTCCCAATTGGCCAAGCATCGATTCGAGTTGCGGAATTTGGGAATATCACCTCACTGAACTCACCAGAGAGCATCAGCGATCCGACCACGTTGTCTTCCGTATAACAATCTTTCGTGTGCCCTCCAACGCTTACTATCTTCTCATCGCCATCAGATACAGCATATACCGCCGTTGCATAAGCATCCCCTCCTGCAACAATATTGGCTTCTGAAAGATCCAGATACTTCAATTTACCTTCTGTTGTGTTACCAACATAAGTGCCTGCAATCTCATTATATATATAATAGTGATGTTTTCCACTTCCACCAACAATAGCCGGCTCTCTGCCTCTTCCCATTCTCCTGTATGTTCTGACATCAGTTCCATTGATTCCTCCAATCACTTTCAAAGAATCAACAGTTTTCCAATCCGCCTGCTTCGCCACCTCATAATCAAGCGTGCCCGGAATCTCCACATTGACAATCACATACTTTGAATATGCAATCAATGACGTAAAAGCCAAGATTGCCAACAATGCTATCCGTTTCATATCCTTTTGTTTTATTTGTTGTTATCAATTAACGTATATTTATCACCCAACTTGTAGACCACATCTTCCGATTTCAAGTTCTTGAATACCGATTGATTGGCATACAATTTCGCCCTTGATGCGGATATTTCCACGCTGTCCACTCCTTTATTGAGCGTAATTTCATCATTATGCGTATAGTCCTGCCACGGGAATCCACAGACAGACACTCCGTTGTCGTACAAGAATTTCGCTCCGCATACCGGCACATCAACATATCTACAATCAGCCCCCGTGCTTTTCATTCTTTTTATTCTCACGACACCATAAACACAAGGAAGCGCAATGAGCACTCCTTTCACAACACTCCTTGTTTTCTCTTGCTTGTCATCAATATAACTTACGCTGAATTCATCGCGCACAGTCACCTCGTCTACAAACCCATCACCATTCCAAATAGGCAAGTTTCGCATCGTCTGTTTGTCGTCGTACGTCCATCCTATGCCTCGTTTGCTGTCAAGCAACAGCTGACATTCGTAAGTATATGTCCCAACATCTTTTTCATATTTTTTATTTCCTTCATTATCTGTTTCCCCCGTATCATACATCAAAACCCACGCAACTCCGGCATTAAGCATTCCATGCGGCCGTGGGTCGGGCACGTCCATTAATCCGCTTTCCTCAAAATGCATATTCGCTTTAAATCCAGTGGATATCTGGCAGTTTCTTGACAGAGCGTACGAGAACCGCTTGAACACATCAAGCACCTCGCCGAAACTGCCATCATCCATCCACTCACAGACATGTACCCCGCAGGTAAGCATCGATGAGAAACCTTCTCCACCCCAATAACGATATACGTTCGACAAATTCAATTTGGACTGTCTGTCAAGCGCAATGTCCGCATTAATTCTATAAGCAGCGCCATTATCGTCCTTCGTCTTTTCAAAGTCTGACTGGCTCATATAGAATGCCGAATCATAAAATCTGAACGCATCGCCATCCATACTCACTACCGAGCCATCCGCACCAGAAATCTGCACCACAGGCTCCTGGCCAAGCCAGAAATAGTTGCTGCGCATCGTCACCTCAGAGTCCTCTATTTTCAAGATTGTGCCTCGCTCCAGATGATTCGACGAGAAATCGACCGCCTTGCTTTGGCGTATCTTCGACTCGGCAGTTATTATATTGTCGCAGATCATCGCACCGCCACAATTATTGACCAGCAAGCCTTTGTTAACAAAACCGCTTACTCCATTGTGGGCAAACATCAAAGCATCTCCAAGAAATCCCATATTGAAGGCATACGGCTTGTGCGCCTCATCCTGATTTAACATATATGCATCCCAATATTCGCTCATCGTGCAGTTCACAACGCACTTGTTGTCGATATAATTGTCAGTAAAGCGCAATGCCTGCCCAAAATGCTGGAACGTAACGCCGTCCATATTCAGCGAAGCCCCGGACAGAATGCCATACATCAGATAGGCCTGCTCTCGACCGATGTCTTTCAACAGAGGCAGTGAGCTATTTCGCAGTCTCAAATTCTTTATTGAAGTTTCGCGAGTGGTATATTCTATCTCGCTACGAGGAACTATTATTTTTTTCCATTTCTCTGCGTCGTCCTCTGGATTTTCTACAATTACAACCCACTGTACATTTATCTCTATAAGATAATTATTTTCTTTGCAACTTTCACAATTATCATCAACCCCCTGCAGCCGCGACTTCAATCCTTCATAGTCAAACGCAGACACAAGCACCGTGCCGTATTTTGTCACTCCATCATAATCCCATTCAACACTGCTTGCACCACGGATATTTACCCCAAACGGAAGCTTTATGGTTCTTGCAATCCGATAATAGCCTCGCGGAATAAACACCTCGCCATATACAGCCATCCTCACCGCGCGCTCTATCGCATCCGCGCTACAGACCGAGCTGGCAGCCGAAGCCTCTCCACACGACTTATAAGCCACCGCGCCGAACCATTGCGGATAGACGCGGTCGTTGAGCCAATCACCCTCAACCTTGACCTTCGAACCGAATATCTCCACAAGCGGGGCTTCTATCTGCGCGAAATCGCCCACAAGCGTACCGCTACCAATCACTGAATGCCGCTGCAAATGCAGCACGGAGTTCTGCCCTATGGTGAGACTTTTCTTCTCCAACAACGACAAGGCTTCGCTGCCTGCATATATCCGGCAGTTCTTGCCAATTGTCACATTGCTCGTCACTTCAAGGCAGCCGCCCTCTTTGATTTCAATGACCGTTCCATCGGCAAAGGTGAAACCCACATTAAAATCAACATGCACATCCTTGCCAACGACAATATGAACTCGCGGCACAATTGGAGTAATCTGCTCTATCGTTGAATTGGTAGTAATTTCAACGACATCACCTTCATGCCAAGAAGATGTATATATAAAATTTCTTCCCATCGCTTCTCTATCTGTTGGTTTGCAAAGCAAAGATAGAGATTTAAGCCACGCATTGAGCACATTAGCATGTTAAAAAACGCTAAAGCGGGGCGGCTCCACAAGGAGTCGCCCCGCCATGTTGACTGTTACAATTGTTCGGTTAGAAACCTGCTGCGGCAGCGTGGTTAAGCGCTGTATAGATGCAGCTTGCAAGACCTATAAGGATGATGCCTGCCACGCAGACCACCAGTCCGGCACGCTCGCTCCAATGGCTCTTGAACGTGGCGATTGGATTGTCGTTCGGATTGATGAACATCGCCTTCACTACAAGCAGATAGTAGTAGAGGGAGATAATCGTGTTGAGCAATGCTATGAACACGAGGACGTAGACGGCAACGCTTCCTCCCTCCAGCGCGCTGGAGAAGATGAAGAACTTGCTGAAGAAACCTGCGAACGGTGGGATACCGCCAAGTGAGAACATGGCGAGCATCATGGCGAACGAAAGTTTCGGATTGGTCTTGTAAAGTCCGTTATAGTCGGTCATGTCAACCTTGCCTGTGGCGTTCTCAATTGCCTGGATAACGCCGAAGGCTGCAAGGTTTGAAACTACATAGACAAGCACATAATAGCTCAACGACGCAACACCGGTGGCGTTGCACGCTATCACACCGAGCATGATGTAGCCGGCTTGCGAAATCGAGGAGAACGCAAGGAAGCGCTTCATGTTGGTCTGACGGATGGCGAAAAGGTTACCGAGTGTGATAGTGAGGATAATCAACGCGTAGAGCATCCATTCCCAAACCTGGCTGTAGACCGCGCCGAAGGCTTGTGTCAAGACTACGAACGCTGCAAAGGCTGCCGCGCCTTTCGACACTACCGACAAATAGGATGTGACCGAGGTTGGCGCGCCCTGATATACGTCGGCGGTCCACAAGTGGAACGGAACAAGGGATATCTTGAATCCGATGCCGGCGATTACAAACGCCATAGCGACATAGAGCAGGAACTGCCCGTCGACAAGCATCACCGATGCTGCGATGTCGCTGAAATACAGAGAGCCTGTGAAGGCATAGACAAACGACAGTCCGAGCATATAGATTGCCGACGAGAAGACGGCTGTGAAAAGATATTTCACGGCTGCCTCGTGGCTCTCATACTGCTTCTTGTCAAACGCCGCCAACGCTGCCAATGGCAGTGAGGCTGTCTCAAGACCGATGACGAAGATAAGGAAATGGCGTGCCGACACCATAAGGTACATGCCGAACAATGTGACAAGCATCAATTCCAAAAATTCGCCGCGGCGCACTGACTGCGTCTCGCTGTTGTTCCATTTGATGGACTGCAACAGGACGATAAACATACCTATGTTGAGAATATTCTTAATCGACGCTACAATAGGCGACGTTGCATACATCCCGGCAAATGCCTCGCCTGTCTGCTGCGGGGCGAAGAAGCCATAGACTGTGAAGGCGCCGAAAAGCACCAATGCGGTCACCGAGAGCGAACCCTGCACTTTCTTGCAACCGAAAGTATCGAACAGGAACACCAGAATGAACACGATGAGGAGTCCGATTTCGTGGTGCATCAATAAAAACTGTGAATAATCCATAATTTCAATTTCTTTTATAGTCCGTTACTTTATTGTTACTGTGCATAAGTCATTATGTGTTCTACAATCGGACCGAAGCTGTCGCGAAGGATAAGGTTGGCCATATCCGGGAAACAGCCGATCGCTGCGATGGCGAGCATCAATGTGACGGTCGAGAACCGCTCATACCAATGTGCGTCGTCGAGCTCGCGGTGGTGTTCGTTCTGAACCTTGCCGAAGAGCAACTTGCCGACAACTCGCAGAATGTAGACTGCCGTAATCACAATCGACGTTGTGGTGACAATCGCAAACGTGTGACGGAAGAGGTTGCCGTCGCCGAGAACGGCGTTGTAGATTGTTGTGTTCTCAAACGAGCCGAAGAAGATGGTCATCTCTGCCACGAATCCGCTCAAGCCCGGCAAACCGAGCGATGCAAGACCGGCGATGATGTAGCCAACCGAAAGGAACGGCATTATCTGCATCAAGCCGCCCATCTCGCGAACGTCGCGGGTGTGTGTGCGGCCATAAATCATACCGATGAGGGCGAAGAACAACGCTGTCATCAAACCGTGTGAGAGCATCTGCATTACGGCACCGCTCATCGCTGTCTGGTTAAGCATCAGAATGGCGAAAAGCACCAAGCCGCAGTGGCTGACCGAAGAATATGCGTTGATATACTTCAAGTCGGTCTTGACACAGGCGGCAAACGCTCCGTAGACCACGCTGATACCCGTAAGAATCATGAATATCCAGCCGAGCTGCATGGCTGCATGAGGCATCAAATAGATGGCGATGCGGAAGCAGCCGTAGCCTCCAAGCTTCATCAACACGCCGGCGTGGAGCATTGACACCGCTGTAGGCGCCGATGCATGACCGTCGGGCGACCATGTGTGGAACGGGAACATCGCGCCAAGCACGCCGAATCCTACGAATGCGCAAACAAACAATGCGTTCTGCCAGTCGAGGTCTACGCCGTGTTGTGCAATCTCAACAAGGTTCATCGTATGGCCTGCGTGATAGTAGATGCCGAGGATGCTGATAAGAAGCAATGCCGAGCCGCCCATAAGCATAAGGGTCAGCTTCATCGCAGCATAGTTCTTGTTGCCGCTGCCCCACACTCCGATGAGAAGATACATCGGGATGAGCGCAACCTCATAGAACATAAACATTGTGAACAGGTCAATCGAGATGAAGAAGCCGAACACTCCGGTTGAAAGAAGGATGAACCAGAGGAAATACTCCTTTGTCAGAGGCTCGATTTTCCACGAAGCGAATGTGCCTGTAAACACGATGATTGCCGAAAGCATTATCATCAAGACGGAGATGCCGTCTACGCCAACTGCCAGATGGATGTTGAGAGGCTCAAACCACATATAACTGTCGGTGAAGAGCATCGGTGCGTCCGGATTGGCGGCACGCGCGCCTACAAACTCGTAGCAGAGATACGCCGCCGCAATCAGGAGCAGCGACGCACCGGTGGCTGCCACGGCGCGCACCTGCTTGACGTTGCGCGTCAGAAACAGCGCGCCGAGCGTCAGCACAGGAATTATAACGAATAAGAAAAGTATATTAAACATAACTTTATTTTTTATCTATTCCGTCAACTTTAAATTAATACTACGAATGTCACTGCCGCCAAAAGCAATGCGCCGATCAGGTAGACCCAAACATACATCTGGATGGATCCCGACTGAAGTTTGCGGATTGCGAAGGATGCGCGGTTTGTCACGGCTGCAAGGGCGTTCATCGTGCCGTCGACAATCGTATGGTCAAACCATGCGATGCTCTTACAGATGATGCCGAAGATGATTTTATGTGTGACAAACTGATAAATCTCGTCCATATAGAAGCGACGGTAAGCCGCACGGTGAAGGGTCTTCATCGAGCCGGCGATACGGTCGGGCATCGCGTTCTCCTTGCGGTAGAGCACTGTGGCAATCACGATGGCAACCACTGCCACTACTACGCTGGTGCCTGCCACGCCCATGTCAAGATGGGTGATGAGTTCCTTGCCGTCGTAGGTGACGAAGCTGCCGAATGGAATGAAGCCTGCCACACACGAGATTACCGCAAGAATAATCAGAGGAAGGGTCATTACCCACTCGCAGTCGTGCGGTGTGTGGTGGCTGTAGTCTGGTTTGTTCCACCAGAAGATGCGGTAGTAAAGACGGAACATGTAGAATGCTGTCAAACCTGCCACTGCCGACATCCACACTCCCCAGAACGGGCTGTACTGATAAGCGGCGACAAGAATCTCATCCTTACTGAAGAAGCCTGCAAACGGAGGTATACCTGCGATAGCGAGACATGCGATAAGGAATGCGATGTGGGTTATCGGCATATACTTGCGGAGGTTGCCCATGGCGTCCATCTCGTTGCTGTGCACCATGTGGATAATGGCGCCGGCGCAAAGGAAGAGCAAGCCCTTGAACATTGCGTGCGTAAACAAGTGGAACATTGACGCCATATAGCCTACGCCCTCGTGAAGTTCCGGACGGGCTACGCCGAGCGCCGTAAACATAAAGGCAATCTGTGAAATCGTTGAGAACGCGAGCACGCGCTTGATGTCGGTCTGCGCGCATGCCACAACTGCGGCATAAAGCGCGGTGACTGCACCGGTGACGGTGATCAGGTCGAGCACCTCCGGTGTGCCGAGATACATCGGGAACATACGTGCCACCAAGAACACACCGGCAACAACCATCGTTGCGGCATGGATCAACGCCGAAACTGGTGTCGGGCCTTCCATTGCGTCTGGAAGCCAGATGTGCAACGGGAACATCGCCGACTTACCGGCACCGCCGATGAAAATCAGAGCCAACGCCCACGATGCGGCTGAACAGCCCATAAACGTAACGCCTGCCGAGCTTGTGAGGATTCCCGTTGGGTTCGACATCAGCGACTTGAAGTCGAACGTGTCGCAATAGTAAGCCAAAAGCATTATACCGATGAGGAAGCCGAGGTCGGCGAAACGAGTCACGATAAACGCCTTCTTCGACGCTGCCACAGCGGCTGCCTTCTCATAGTAGAAGCCTATCAGAAGATATGACGACACTCCCACCATCTCGAAGAAGATAAACATCTGGAAGATGTTGGTGGCAACAACGAGTCCGAGCATCGAGAACGTAAACAATGAAAGAAACGCATAATAACGCTGGAATCCCTTCTCGCCGTGCATATAGCCGAGACTGTAGAGATGCACCATGAACGAAATCGTTGAAATAACGATAAGCATCATCGCCGAAATCGGGTCGATATAGATGCCGAGCGTCACCTTCAAGTTCTCGCCGAACGTAAGCCATGTGGCATCATAGACCACCTGAGCCTGGCGAACTCCGTCGACAATATACTCTGGGCTGAAAAAATAGCTCAACGCAACTCCATAAGCCACAACGGCTGTGACGAGCATAGAGAGCGTTCCGAAAATTCCCGCAGTCTGCTTAGGCATCTTCATGCCTACAAGGCCGAGCACGAAAAACGTGAACAACGGCAGCAGAATTGTGATTATTGATAATGACAAGTCCATGAGCTTAATATTTCATTTTAGTTAAACTTTGGATATCAACATTCTTCACTGCGCGGAATATGTTGATCACAATCGCAATCGCCAAAGCTGTCTCTGCCGCCGCGATGGCTATCGCGAACAGGGCGAAAAACATTCCCTCCATCTGCCCCGGGAAAAGAAAGCGGTTGAAAACCACAAAGTTGATGTCAACAGAGTTGAGCATCAATTCCAAAGAGATAAGGATGGCGATCAAATTCTTACGGGTGATAAAACCGTAAACGCCGCAGGCGAACATCACCAGACTCGGCACCAAATAATAAAGCATTGTCAAATCCATTGCAATTATCTTTTACGGGCGATTACCACACCACCGATTATACATGCCAATAACAACACACTGATTGCCTCAAAAGGCAAAAGATACTCAAACTTCTCGGTGCCAAGCAAGGCATGTCCGATTTTCTCCACCGTCACATCGCTGGTCGTCGACAGCAATGACGCTGTCTCTCCACCAAAGAATGAGAACAAGGCGTAGCCGCATACGGCAACACCGGCAAGGGCTGCGATAAGTCCGAGTGTTTTACGTTTGGATGCCAAACGCTCGGCATTGTTGCCGGGTTTGCTTGTGAGCAGAATCGAGAATACGAACAGCACCAAGATACCGCCTGCATACACTGCTATCTGAACCGCGCCGAGAAACTCATATCCTAATTGGAAATAGAGTGCCGCCGTGGCAAAAAGAGTGAAAAGCAAGTAAGTGGCCGAACGCAAGATTTTGCGCGAAGTAACCGACAAAACCGAGAATACGATGATTGACAGTGCAATCACGCAATACACGATTGAATTACCTACTACATTCATATATACTTTATATTAATTTTTCTCTGTTGTTTCATTTTTAGGTGCTTCGGCGGCTTTCGCCTCCGCTGCTTTGGCTGCGGCCTCTTCCTTGGCCTTCTGCTGCGCCTTCCAAACCTCTACTGGGTCTTTTTCCGGAAGATAATTCAGCTGTTTCACAAGTTTCGAACGCGTATAAACCGCATGCTCAAACTTGTTGGTGAAGTGGATTGCGTGGTGCGGACATACCGAAACACACATCTGGCAGAACGTACAACTGCCAAGGTCGTACAAATATTTCACCAATACTTTTTTCTTCTTCCCGTCGGGCAGCTCCACCATCTTCGATTCGATGTGGATTGTCTGGTTCGGGCAGTTCATTTGGCACAATCCGCAAGCAATACACTTGTGGTTGCCTTTTTCATCATAGATGAGCTCCAACGTGCCACGAAAACGTTCGCCTACCGGCAAATTGTCTCTGTTGTCAGGATATTCCTCCGTCACCTTCTTCGTGACGAACTCCTTTCCTGTCACTTCCATTCCCTTCAAAAGGCTGACCATACCTTTGCCTAATCCGGTGAAGTAATCTTTTACACTACTCATAACTCTATTGTGTTCAGTCAACTGTTTTTTCTCATACCGGCATTCATAAAAATTCATTAAAAACATCCGGAAGGAGGTCCGGTATGTTTGCCTCCTTCCCGATGTTGTCTGTCATGTACTATTTCTCAACCTGGCCGCCGAGTATGTCGAGCAATTCTGTCGTAATACCCTGCTGACGCAGCTTGTTGTATTCCAATTTCAGAGAGTCGTGCAGCTTTACTGCATTGTCGTTGGCACTCTGCATTGCCATCACGCGCGCTGCCTGCTCTGAGGCGGCGTTCTGCCCAAACACTTCCTGCACAAGCGACAAAACGTAGAGCGGCAGAATAGCGTTATAGATCCGGTTGGCGTCGGGTTCGAAAAGATACGGACGGTTTGTCGGGCCATCGGCTTTGCCGAAGGATTCTGCCGACACTGGCAGCAACTGCTGCACGGTGAGCCGCTGCTTGCCTGCCGAAAGAAACTTCATCGACACCACCTCTACGCGGTCGGTCTTGCCGCCGACATAGTCGGCTTTAAGAGTGTCCACAAGACGGCGGATGCCGTCGATGCCCGATTTCGGACTGGCTTCGGTGCGCTCAACCGAAACACCGTCGCCGGCAACAACAGCGGATGCCTTGACAATCTTCTTGCCCACTGGCACCACGTTTATCATTACCGACGGGTTGGCTTTGCGCAATTCATTGATATGTCGGAGCAAGCCCTTGAAGATGTTGATGTTGTAAGCGCCGCAGAGACCCTCGTCGCTGCCAAGCACCACTATTGTCACCGTCTTCACGTCTCGAACGTCAGTCAACTCGGAAGTATACTCGGCGTCGGTCTGCATAAGGTTGCCCATTATGCCCTGAAGCTGATTGCGGAATGGCACCAAGCGGCTCAAATTCTGCTCCGCCTTGTGCATCTTTGCCGATGAAATCATCTTCATGGCGCCGGTGATTTTCTCCGACGACGCCACCGAACCGATTCTTCCCTTAAGTTCTCTTAACGTTGACATTACCTAATTCCGTTTCTTTATTGAGCATATTTAGCAGAAACTGCCTTGGCGGTCTCGGTCAGAATGCCCTCTACCTCGGCGGTCAACTGACCTGAACGAAGCACGTCGAGAACATCCGACTTGTGCCCTGCCTGCAGCATCTGGATAAACTCTGTTTCAAACTCTGCGACTTTGTCCATCGGCACTGCCGACAGCAGTCCGCGCGTTCCGCAGAAAATCACGGCAATCTGCTCCTCCACGGCCATCGGATGATACTGCGGCTGAATGAGCAGGCGTTCGTTCTTGCGTCCCTTGTCGATTGTGCGCGCCGTAACAGGGTCGATGTCGCCGCCAAACTTGGTAAACGACTCCAACTCGCGGAACTGCGCCTGGTCAATCTTCAATGTGCCGGCAATCTTCTTCATCGCCTTGATCTGAGCGTTGCCACCAACACGCGACACCGAAATACCGACATTGATCGCCGGACGGATACCGCTGTTGAACAAGCCCGACTCAAGGAATATCTGACCGTCGGTAATTGAAATCACGTTGGTCGGGATATACGCCGACACGTCGCCGGCCTGAGTCTCGATGATTGGAAGCGCCGTGAGTGAGCCGCCGCCCTTGACGATGGGCTTCAGTGCCTCCGGAAGGTCGTTCATGCTCTTTGCAACCTCATCGTTGTCGATAATCTTCGCTGCTCGCTCCAACAAACGGGAGTGCAGATAGAAGATGTCGCCTGGATAAGCCTCACGTCCCGACGGACGCTTCAAAATCAACGACAGCTCGCGATAAGCCACCGCCTGCTTCGAAAGGTCGTCGTAAACAATCAGCGCGTCGCGGCCGCTGTCGCGGAAAAACTCGCCGATAGCCGCGCCGGCAAACGGTGAGTAATAGCGCATCGCAGCTGAGTCGCTCGCCGATGCCGCCACAACAACCGTATAGTCCATAGCACCATATTTCTTCAGCGTGTTGACAAGCGAAGCAATCGATGAAGCCTTCTGTCCGATAGCCACATAGATGCAATAAACAGGCTTGCCCTGCTCATAATTCTGACGCTGGTTGATAATCGTGTCGATAGCGATGGCGGTCTTGCCAATCTGACGGTCGCCGATGATAAGCTCGCGCTGACCGCGGCCGATAGGAATCATCGAGTCGACTGCCTTCAAGCCAGTCTGAAGCGGCTGCTTCACTGGCTGACGGAAGATTACGCCAGGAGCCTTGCGGTCGAGTGGCAGACGCATCAAAGAACCCTCGATGGGTCCTTTGCCGTCAACCGGCTCGCCAAGAACGTTGATCACACGGCCCAACAGTCCTTCGCCCACAGGTATTGATGCGATTTCACCAGTGCGGCGAACCGACATATTCTCGGTCACTTCATTGACTTTGTCAAGAAGCACAACGCCCACGTTGCTCTCCTCAAGGTTCATGGCAACACCCGTAGCGCCGTTGTCAAACACCACGAGCTCGTTTGCCTCCACATTGTCGAGACCATAGACGTGAGCCACACCGTCGCCAACGTTGAGCACTGTGCCAACCTCCTCAAACTGAGCCTTGCCTTTAAGGCCGTCGAGTTGCTGCTTCAGTATGTCTGAAATCTCACTTGGGTCAATCATTTTTTATTTCTTACTTAGAAGTTTTAAACGCAATTTTCTTAAATCATTGCTCATCGAAGCGTCGAGCACCTCGCCGTCGACACGCACAGTGAAGCCTCCGATAAGGGAAGCGTCGACGCGCTGACGATATTCAAGGGTGCGGCCCTTCAGATGAGTTTGCACGGAGTCCTTGATTTTGTCCATGACAGCCTGGCTGAAGCTCGACGCTGTGGCAATCTCAACCTGTGAAATCTTGTTGACATCGCGATAGCGCTTGCCGTAAGCCAGTGCCATTGAGCGTATGAAGGATTCCCGTCCATGGCTGAAAACGAGTTTGAAAAACTTGTCCAGACACCCGTCGTTCTCCGCGCCCGACGCAACAAGCAGCAGCTGCTGCTTGTCGGCAAGCGGAAGAAACGGATTTTCCACCGCGCGCGACATCTGCGGATGCGCCTCATAGCCGGCGGCAAGACGCTCCGTCTGCTCATAGACGGCGGCGGCTTTGCCTGCTTCCTCGGCATAGAGGTGCAGCGCTTTGGCATAGCGGCTCGGAATCAGTCCTTCATTCATCTTTTACGATTTAAATTATTATCAATTTTTCGTTTCAATCTCATCCAGCAATTTGTCTACAAGCTGCGACTGAGCTTTTTCGTCAGCCATATGCTCACGGAGCAACTTCTCCGCAATCTGAATGGCGAATGTGCTAACCTCGTTGCGGAATTGCAGTTCGGCTTCCTTGCGCTCCTGCTCTATCGACACCTTAGCGGCTTCCATAACCTTGTTGGCCTCGACCGTTGCGGCTTCCTTGGCCTCCTCAATGATTTGTGCCTTCATTCGTGCCGCCTCGCGCAGAATCTCCGCCTGCTGCTTTTGCGCCTCAAGGATAAACTTGTCCGCCTCAGCCTTCGCATTGTCGACATGCTCCTTGGCCTCCTCTGCATATGCAACGCCCTTGTCGATCAAGTCGGCACGATCTGTCATCATTTTGATGATGGCAGGCCATGCAAACTTGCCAAGGAGGACGCACAGCAGCACGAAGACCACAAACATCCAGAATACCAAGCCAAATGCAGGCGTAAACAGTTCCATCTCTTAAGTTGTGCTTGATTAGATGAACAACGAAAGTACACAAACAATCACACCGAACAACGCTACACCCTCAACAAGGGCTGCGATGACGATCATATTACTACGAATGTCGCTTGCCGACTCCGGCTGACGGGCAATTGCCTCCATAGCGGCTGCACCGATCTTACCGATACCGATACCTGCAGCGATGGCTGCGATTGCTGCACCAAGACATGCACCCATTTTGTCAAGTCCCAAAGACATAACTGCTTCAGCAGCCTGCGCTAAAATCATTCCTAACATAGTAATTAAATTTTTAAATTGTTATTTTTTGTTTTTTTTATTTTTTATTGGTTATGCGGCCTCCACCTCTTTTTTATCGTGATGCTCCGGCCCTGCCACAGCAAGAGAGATGAATAGCGTCGAAAGCATTGTAAACACAAACGCCTGAATGAAACTTACAAGCACATCCAGTAGAAGCATAAACAATGAGAAGAACACCGATACGGCGGTTGCGGCAGTCGTAACTCCCGCGCCAAACGGTGCGAAGATAAATATCAACAGCGTCAGCACTATCACTATCATATGACCGCCCATCATATTGGCGAACAGACGGACACAGAGTGCCGCCGGCTTGGTGAATATTCCAAAAAGCTCGATTACAGGCATGATTGGCAACGGAAACTTTAGTGCCAATGGCACGTCAGGCCAAAAAATGTCTTTCCAATAATGCTTGTTGCCTTTTATGTTGGTCACGACAAACGTGCATACGGCAAGAACAAGCGTCACGGCTATATTGCCGGTTAGATTGGCGCCTCCTGGAAATATTACTGCCAAACCCAACAGGTTCATAGTGAAAATGAAGAAAAACGCCGTCAGCAGAAACCCTGCAAACTTGGGGGCCTTCTCTCCGAGTGTGTTCTTAAGCACGCCGTCGTAGATAAACCCGATGAGTGCCTCTACGGCGCCCATTCCCTTGCGGGGGGCTTTCATGCCGTTGCGCTTGTAATAGCGCACCAGCGACAGCATTACCGACAACACTATCAGTGCGGCTACTATCAATGCTGCAACGTCCTTGGTTATCGACAAGTCGACCGGACGAAACTCTTTGCCGTCTGCCGCCACTTGCACCACCTTGCCGTGATTGTCGCCCTCCGAGGCTATGCGGTAGACAACGCCATCGCCGGCGTCATAAGACTCTCCGCCTGTAACCCTCGAAGAACTGAACACGTGCCAGCCGCCACGATTGTCGTTGACAATCACAGGCAGCGGAATGCGGTGCTCGTGTGAGAAAGGAACTTCCCAGCCGTAAGCGTCGCCGAGGTGCTCGAAAATGATTTCCTGAAGGTTCATTCCGCCCTCGTCATCCTTTCCGTCGCCCGACTTTGACGAAGCCTGCATCGGCAACGCCAACGCAAACATCATCAATACCATTATGGCAAGTACTTTCTTCATATTACTAATAGATACATACTGACACCACATTGCGGTCCACATCAACGATTCCTCCGGCAATATCCATCGTCTCGCGCTGCGCGTTGTCGGCTCTTTGATATTCAATAGTGCCTTTGGTCAGCGCCGACACAAGGGAGGCATGGTTTTCAAGCACGGTGAAAAGTCCGGACTCCCCCGGAAGTGTCACCAACGAAACCTGTCCGTCAAACAGAATCTGTTCTGCAGAAATCACTTTTAGTGTCATCTCGTTTGTTTTTATTATTGGTCAATCTCAGCAAGCAGTTTCTTGCCCTTCTCGATAGCCTCGTCGATGGTGCCGACATTGAGGAATGCCTGCTCCGGATATTCGTCGACTTCGCCGTTGAGAATCATCTTGAAACCGCGGATTGTCTCGCTCAGTGGCACCATAACGCCCGGAAGTCCGGTAAACTGCTCGGCAACGTGGAACGGCTGCGAGAAGAAACGCTGCGCACGGCGTGCACGGGCCACAACGAGTTTGTCCTCGTCTGAAAGCTCGTCGACACCGAGAATGGCGATGATGTCCTGAAGCTCATTGTATTTCTGAAGCAGCTGCTTTACTGCCTGAGCCACATTGTAGTGCTCCTCGCCGATGATGTTCGGGTCGAGAATACGCGATGTTGACTCCAGCGGGTCGACAGCTGGATAGATACCAAGCTCCGAAATCTTTCGGCTAAGCACGGTGGTGGCGTCCAAGAAGTTGAACGTAGTTGCCGGTGCCGGGTCGGTCAAGTCATCGGCCGGCACATAGATTGCCTGAACCGATGTGATGGAACCCTGCTTCGTCGACGTGATTCGCTCCTGGAGAGCGCCCATCTCCGACGCAAGCGTTGGCTGATAGCCAACGGCCGACGGCATACGACCCAAAAGGGCAGACACCTCCGAACCGGCCTGCGTGAAACGGAAGATGTTGTCGATAAACAGAAGAATATCCTTCGATCCTCCATCCTGGTCACGGAACTGCTCGGCTACGGTCAATCCTGAAAGCGCAACACGCAAACGGGCGCCAGGAGGCTCGTTCATCTGTCCGAACACAAGGGCAATCTGCGACTTCTTCAAAGCCTCGGCGTCGACATCCTCGATGTTCCACTCGCCTTTTTCCATGCCCTTCATAAACTTGTCACCGTATTTCAAGACTCCGCTCTCGAGCATCTCGCGCAGAAGGTCGTTGCCCTCACGCGTACGCTCGCCGACGCCTGTAAACACGGAGAAACCGTTTTGTCCGATGGCGATGTTGTTGATAAGCTCCATGATAAGCACGGTCTTACCCACTCCGGCACCACCAAACAAACCAATCTTGCCACCTTTCAAATAAGGCTCCAAGAGGTCAATCACCTTGATTCCCGTATAAAGAATCTCAGAACTGATCGACAAATCGTCAAACTTCGGCGCCGGCTGGTGGATAGGACGGCGATTCTCGTCCGACAAGGCTGGCAAATGGTCGATTGGCTGACCGATAACGTTCAGCAATCGTCCTTTGACCTGTTCTCCCGTCGGCACTGAAATCGGTTGTCCCATATTCTCAACCTCCATTCCGCGTCGAAGACCATCAGTCGCATCCATTGCGACGCATCTCACCGTCTGCTCACCGATGTGCTGCTCCACTTCGAGCAACAAGTCGGCGCCGTCTGGACGACCCACCTTCAACGCTGTGTAGATTGGCGGAAGGTCGTTTTTGTCGATGTCGAATGACACGTCGACCACAGGTCCGATTACCTGTGTGATCTTTCCTTTGTTGTTGGTCATTTCGTTTTACAATTAATAAACTTTTTATTTACTCTCTCTCAAAAAATAAATCTCTTACAAGCTAAGTCCGAATGCTACCACAATGAGCATCAACACGAGGTTGAACAAATTGATTGGCAACAGATATTTCCACTCGAACGCAAGCAACTGGTCAATACGCAGACGAGGGAACGTCCATTTGAACCAGATGATGATAAACGACAACGCTACTGCCTTGGCTACAAACCATACTACCGACGGGATATAGTCCATCACGGCGTTGAAGCCTTCCCATCCCGGGATGTGCAGCGGCATCCATCCTCCGAAGAAGAGCAGCGTTGCCACGCCCGAAACGATGAAGAGGTTAAGATACTCGGCGAGGTAGAACAGTCCGAAGTGCAGGCCTGAATACTCTGTGTGGTAACCGGCTGTAAGCTCCGACTCTGCCTCTGGCAAGTCAAACGGACCGCGGTTGGTTTCTGCCGTTCCGGCAATCATATAGACAATAAATGCTATGACGGCGGGAATGTGGCCCTGGAAAATGAACCAAAGGTCTTTCTGTCCCTCTACCAGACCGGTAACCGACATTGTGCCGCTGAGCAGCACGATTGTCATGATCGACAAGCCGATAGACAACTCATAGCTGATCATCTGCGCGCCGCTTCGAAGTGCGCCGATAAGCGTATACTTGTTGTTTGACGACCATCCGGCGAGCAGAATGCCGAGCACTCCTATCGATGAAACGGCGGTCAGGAAGAAGATGCCGATATTGAAATCAATAATCTGCAAGCCTTTTCCCCATGGAAGAACCGCGAATGCGGCAAACGACGCCACAATCACAAGGAACGGTGCCAAGTTGAAAAGAAACTTGTCGATATTGTTGAGCGGAATCAACTCCTTAATAAGAATCTTGAACATATCGGCGAAACTCTGGAGCAAGCCGAGCGGACCTACGCGGTTCGGGCCGAGACGACATTGGAACGCGCCACAGACCTTACGCTCAAAATATATGTAGAACAGCGCCAACAATGCATAGACCACCAAAAGCCCGACACCGATAAGCACACATTCGACCACAGTGGTTGCCCATGCCGGCATGAAGCCGTTGAGCAGATTGTCAAACCATTCTGTGACTACTTTGAAGTCAAAAATCATATCTTTAAATTTTCTTTGTTACTCAATCTGTTATCTTTATCTGTCGATTTCAGGCACCACATAGTCGAGCGATCCGCCAATCGTAATCAAGTCGGCAATCTTCTCGCCGCGGGTCAAGTGGTCGACAACGCCGGCAAGACGCAGACATGTGCCGTTGACCTTCATGCGGTAAGGCGACTTCTCGCCCTTGCTGTCGATATAAACGCCGAAAATGCCTCGGCATGCCTCAACTTCCTGATACCAATGTCCTTCCGGAAGCTTGATAATCTTCGGCACCTTAGCGCAATAGTCTCCCTCTGGGATATTGTCGACAAGCTGCTCAAGAATCTTGCACGACTGCTCAATCTCTTTCAAGCGCACCAAGTAGCGGTCGAACGAGTCGCAGCCGTCAAGCACAACCTGCTCGAAATCAAGCTCGCTGTAGATGGAGTACGGATTGGTCTTGCGGAGGTCGCACGCCCAGCCCGAAGCACGTCCCGACGGACCTGCCACACCATAATTCACAGCATCTTCCTTCGACAGCACGCCCACACCTTTCAGACGGTTCTGGAAGATGATGTTGCCGGTCACAAGCTGATGGTATTCTTTCAAGCGCTCAGGCATGATTGCCAAGAACTCTTTCACCTTTTCCTGGAATGTTGGATACAGGTCGGCACGCACGCCACCGATAGTGTTGTAGTTGAACGACATACGGGCTCCGGTTGTTGCCTCAAGGATGTCGAGGATTGTCTCACGCTCACGCATGCCGTAGAACAGCGCGGTTGTGGCGCCAAGGTCCATACAGTAGGTTCCGAAGAACAACAGGTGGCTGGCGATACGCGACAACTCGTCGACCATCACGCGAATCACTTGCGCGCGGCGGGGCACCTCGATGCCGAGAGCCTTCTCGATGCAGGCGCAGACGCAATGCTCGTTGGGAAGCGCCGAGAAGTAGTCCATACGGTCGTAGAAGTGGATGGTCTGCGGATATGTGAGTTTTTCGCAAAGCTTCTCCACTCCGCGGTGGATATAACCGCAATAGAGGTCGATTTTCTTCACTTCCTCTCCGTCGAGCGACGTGCGGAAGCGGAGCACGCCGTGGGTTGCTGGGTGCTGCGGACCGATGTTCACGACAAATTCCTCCGGGCTGAAGATTGTAGCAGTCTTTTCTGTCACATTGCCTTCAGCATCTTCTACGTATGTAACTGTCGTGTCGTCGGTCTTCTCGTGATAAAGACGGATCGGATTGATTTCCGGATTCTCGTCGTAGTCCTTTCTTAAAGGGAAACCCACCCAGTCATTGCGCAGATACAAGCGGCGCATGTCGGGGTGGTTGATGAATTTTATGCCATAGAAGTCATACACTTCACGCTCTTCCAGACGGGCAATTTCCCACACGTCATAGACACTGTGAAGCATCGGGTTCTCACGGTCGGTTGTTGTCACTTTAACCGAAACCATAGAGTAGTCGGCTGTCGACTTTATATAATAGGTGCAACCCAGAGCGTCGCCCCAGTCCTCTCCTACTACACATGCCAGCCAGTCGTAACCGGCTTTCTTCAATGTCTCGGCAACGGTGTGCCATTTTGCGTCGGGAACGACGGCCAATGCCACTTCGTTTTCCTCAAATACGGCTTCCGGACAAACCTTGCCTATTATTTCTTGTATATTTACCATACCTTAATATCTTATTCTTGTACGTGTTCCTCTTTCGCTATCTCTGGGTTCTCGCGGAAGAAGTCTTCGCGCGTGCGCTTGCGGTTCACTCCGCCAAAGAATTTTTCCACCTTGACTTTGCGTTGAAGCTGCATCAAGCCGTAGAACATCGCTTCCGGACGTGGAGGACATCCCGGGATGTAGACATCAACCGGAACAACCTTGTCAATACCTGTAACCACGTGGTAGGAGTTTTTAAACGGTCCGCCCGACACTGCGCAACCGCCAACCGCGATTACATATTTCGGCTCGGCGAGCTGCTCATACAAGCGGCGGAACACCGGCGCCATACGATGCACGATTGTACCCGCAACCATCATAAAGTCGGCCTGGCGTGGGCTTGAACGTGCCACCTCAAATCCGAAACGCGCCATGTCGTAGCGCGCGGCGCCAAGCGAGATGAACTCAATACCGCAGCAGCTTGTGGCAAACGTCAGCGGCCACAAAGAATTGCTGCGACCCCAGTTGATCAACTCATCAAACTTGCCTACTACAACGTTCTGTCCGTTTTCCTTCAGCTCGTTGACCAAGTTCTCGATATACTCGTTGTCGTTGAAGTCTTCCCACTTCATTCCTTTAATCTTTACTTCCACTGCAACGCTCCTTTCCGCCATGCGTAAGCAAGGCCTAAGATGAGTACAAACAGGAACACACACACTGCGAGAATGCTCTCGACGCCCATACCTTTGGCAATCACCGCCCACGGAAACAGAAACACTGTCTCGACGTCAAACATCAAGAACAGAATGGCAAACAGATAGTAGCCCACCTTGAACTGAACCATACTGTCTCCTCGGGTAGGGATACCGCACTCATAAGGCTCGCCTTTTTGCGGAGCATATGAGCGTGGGCCTATCAACGCTGCCGTCGTCAAGCCCAAAACCACCAGTGCGACACCGGTGAGGACGGCTACCAAAGCCGTCGAGGTACTTTCGATACCAAATATTGACAAATCCATATCTAAAAATTACTTATAATTTCTATGTTAAACAATGCGCACAATACGGATTAACACACTAAAAACCAGCCGACAAAGCCGGCGGTCGTCAGTTTGTTCCCCTATTCTGCGCTTTTAAGCCGTGCAAATATAGCAATTCTTTTGCTTAAAAAGGCATTAATTTTCAATTAATTCTCATCGCATCGACAAAAAAGCACTCATTCACCCCGTGCCGCAAAATCACCAAATCTTGTGATTGCGTGATTCGTAATGTTTTTGTTCCTTTGCAGCCGAAAATCAGTTACGTTTTGAAAGTTAGAATCATCCTTTTCACAACCGCCTCCCTGCTGGCGACATCTGCTTTCGCCGCACCAGCGAAGGCTGGATTCGACGCCAACCAATACGGCGACTCTATCATAAACCTGAAAGAAATCTCGGTGATTGCCGCCAAGCAGTCGGCCGACGCGGAAACAGCGGGTTCGGCGTCGACTCTGATATCAAGGGCGCAAATCGAGAGGCTCAACATCGCCAACGCTCGCGACGCAAGCTCGATTGTGCCAAACTTCTACATCCCTGAATACGGGTCGCGCATCACGTCGTCAATCTACGTGCGCGGAATGGGCGCTCGCATCGACCAGCCAGTAGTGGGGTTGGTGGTCGACAACGTGCCGGTGCTCAACAAGGACAACTACGACTTCGACATAGCCGACATCGAGAGCCTGCAGATGCTGCGCGGTCCGCAAAGCACTATGTACGGACGCAACACGATGGGCGGCGTGGTGTCGATACGCACTCTGTCGCCGCTTTCACACCAAGGCTGCCGGCTGCTGCTTGAATACGGCAAGGCGAACACAACGAAAGCGTCAGTGTCGCACTACAGCCGGCCATCGCGGTCGTTCGGAGTGGGCGGCAACGTTTCGGTCTACCACACCGACGGCTTTTTCCGCAACCTTAACAACGGCAAAACCTGCGACAAGGAGACATCGGGAAGAGCCATGCTCAAACTGGCGTGGAAGCCGTCCGACCGCTTTATAATGGAGAATATGGCGGCGGTGTCGATAAACCGGCAGGGCGGCTATGCCTACGAGTTTGCCGACACGCGCGAGATAAACTACAACGACACGTGTTTCTACCGCCGCACGTCGGTAATCGACGGTCTGACAATGAAATGGCATGGCGAAAACATTGAGCTGACAAGCAGCACGAGCTATCAGTTCATCGACGACAATATGACACTCGACCAGGACTTCCTGCCGTTATCGTATTTCACCATAACACAGAAGAAGACGGAGCATGCAGCCACGCAGGACGTGATTGTCAGCGGATCGGCTGCCGACGGCAAACTGCGATGGATAGGCGGAGCGTTCGCTTTCTTCAGACACATGAAGATGCTGGCGCCGGTCACGTTCAAGGACTATGGCATCGAGTCTCTGATTGCGGGAAAATGGAATGAGATGAACCCATACTACCCCATCGTCTGGGACGAGGACAGCTTCGTGCTCGGCTCGGGATTCACTATGCCGTCGGCGGGAGCGGCAGCCTACGGCGAAGTGTCGTATGCGGCCCGCAGGTTTACGCTGGTGGCGGGCTTGCGGTTCGACTATGAGCAGTCGCGGCTCGACTACACAAGCGACTGCTCGACGAGCTACACCGTGATGCAGCGCGCCGGCGACGGTTCGCTTAGCCCTTATGCGTTCCACCCAGTGGAAATCCACAACGGCGGCAGCCTGAAGCGGTCGTTCACGCAGCTGCTGCCCAAAATTTCTGCCTCATACTCAATCCCGTCGCGCCACGAGGCGAAAGTAAGACTGACTGTTGCCAAAGGCTACAAGGCGGGAGGATTCAACACGCAGATGTTTTCCGACGTGCTGCAGCAGCAGCTGATGGAGAGCATGGGCATCGGACGCCGCTACGATGTGGACCAGGTGGTGGGCTACAAGCCTGAAAACAGCTGGAACGCCGAATTGGGAGCTTTGATAAAGACTGCCGACAAGCAGTTTTCGGCAAGCGCCACGGCTTTCTACATCTACTGCCGCGACCAGCAGCTGACGGTGTTTCCAGAAGGCGACATTACAGGACGCATAATGACCAATGCCGGAAAGGCGCGCAGCGCGGGCATCGAGGTGTCGGTTGCCTACAGCCCGGTGGAACGGCTGACGCTCAACGCTGCTTACGGATATACCAACGCTAAGTTCATAGAGTTCAACAACGGCAAGGAGGACTACTCCGGACGTTTCGTGCCCTACGCTCCGCAAAACACCATTTTTGCCGCTGCGAACTATCTTATCCCCGCGCAGTTCGGACCGCTGCGCTACATCTCGACGGGACTGTCGACACAGGGCATCGGCAAAATCTACTGGAACGAAGACAACTCTACGGCACAGAACCTATACTTCAAGCTCGACGCGAGCGTCAAACTTATCTGCAACAAGTTTTCCGTGGATTTATGGGCAAAAAACATCACCGCCACGCAGTATTCCACGTTCTACTTCGTTTCCATTCAGCACGAGTTCCTGCAACGAGGCAAACCCGTGCAGTTTGGAGCTACTCTGAGAGTGAATATTTAAGAACATAAAAACTATAATTACAATGAAGAAATTAATTTCTCTTTTCGCCATTCTCGCAATGGTGTTCTCAATGCAGTCATGCATCAATTCAGGCGACACTCCCGACGCAACACAGACAATTGCGCTGAAGGGCTACAACCACATCCACGAGCCTGCCAAAGTCGACGCGCCTCTGCGCAACAAGGCGGCAAAATACGAAATGGACATCAACCTTTCACAAATGACGATGACACTCAAAGCAACCGGCGCCATTGAGAGCGACGGAGAGGAAATCTCGCTCGTGTTCAACAACATCGCATTGAAATACGACAAGACCAACGGAGGCTTCTCCTTCTCTCTTCCGGAGGCAACCCCTGTTGCAAGCGACGGCAACAACTACAAGGTGACCGACCTCAACGGTTCAATCGCAGCTTACGCTCTAAGCAACTCAACAGCATCGTCGATGGTCACCGCCATCACAGTGTTGCAGATCAGCTATACGGTCAACGACAAATACGACATTTTCGCCACGCTTCAGACATCGACAAGCGCGACACCGGAAATCTACTACACCAACTGTTCTACAACGACATCGGCTGAGGGCATCGCTCCGTTTACAACAACCGTGACAACATATCTCGTAAACTTCATCACGTCGACAAAGGCAAACGTGACCATCGTTTCAGCTCAGTTCGCACAGAGAATGCCGCAGATGACGATGGTGTTCCCCGGTGTTGATGTCGAGATGACGGCTTCAGGCTACGTATTCAAAGCCGACGAGCTGATTCCGAAAATCAGCGACACTCCGATGCCAAGCTACAAAGTGACAAACTTCCGCATGGAAACATCCTCAAAGGGCGCGGTTGCAAGCGTTGCGTTCAACTGCAACATCAAAGGCTTGAACTATTCCGTTGCAGCAATGGGCAAACTGCTGCCTTCTGCCAAGCAAAACTCTGAGAAATAAGCATCTGCAATAAAATAGTCAAAACGGCATATCCTGTTGCGGATGTGCCGTTTTGACTATTTTAAAGTTTTTTATAATCTGATTTATTCCGAAATTTGGATAGTTCTGCAAAAATAGCGTACCTTTGAAACATATTATGCTCATCGACGATACTGAAATAGTCAAAAGGCTTCACGACCCGAAACAATGCAGGGAGGCATTCACTGAGATCATCAAGACCTACAGCGAGCCACTCTATTGGCAAATACGACGCATGGTGATGAACCATGACGACGCCAACGACTTGCTGCAAAACACGTTTCTGAAGGCTTGGTCAAACATAGAGAACTTCCGCGGCGACGCGAAGCTCTCCACCTGGCTGTATAAAATCGCCATCAACGAGTCTATTACGTTCATCAACAAGGAAAAGCAGAAACAAAACATTTCAATCGACGATGACGACTCGTTTCTCGTAAACTCGCTCGAAAGCGACCAATGGTTTGACGGTGACGAGCTGAAACTGTTGCTGCAAAAAGCCATCGCAACCCTGCCCGAGAAACAGCGCATGATTTTCAACATGAAGTATTTCGACGAGATGAAATATGAGGACATGTCGGAAATCCTCGGAACCACGGTGGGCGCGCTGAAAGCTTCATACCACCACGCTGTAAAAAAAATTGAACTTTTTTTCTCGCAGAATTAAACCATACGGCATTAACTAAGTCAAAACGGTACTATGGACAAAAAAAGCGACATATTAACCAAAGTTGGCAAAGATGCGGGTTTCAATGTGCCCGAAGGCTATTTCGCTGATTTTGCGAAGAAAATGGCTGCATCACTGCCCGAAAAGCAGATTCCTGCCAAGCGGAAGCCTACGCGCTGGTTGCGTATCCGTCCGTATGTCTACATGGCGGCTATGTTTGCCGGTGTATGGTGCATGGGATATCTGTTCAAAGATTTGAAGACTCGCAGTGGCGAAATCGCCGCCGAAGGTCAGATTGCAGAAGCGATGAAGGACAAAGACATGTGGAATGAACTGGAAAAATCCGGAACAGTGTCTATCGACGACCTTCTGAACGACACAATCGGCATTGACACTTCAATGGATTTCGACACTACGGCAAACTAATTTAAAAATCGACATGATCCGCAAATCAACCCTTATCTCTTTTCTTATCGCAATAATCCTTGCGCCCTGCGCTCTGTCGGCTCAAAGCACGGCGGCTCAACGGGCGAGATGGATGGAGCAAATAAGAAAAACTAAATTTGAATTCTTCACCAAAGAGGCAAATCTGTCAAAAGAGCAGCAAAACCAACTGTTTCCGCTATATGAGGAAATGGAAAAGACCATCTACAAGATGAACAGAGAAGCGGAGGCTCTGATGAAAAAAACAGCTGCCGACACAAATGCATCCGAAACTGAATTTGAAGCGGCGGCGACAGCAATGGCTAAAACCACTCTACAACAGGGTGAGATTGAATTGGATTATTTCAACAAGTTCAGCAAATTCCTGTCGAAAAAGCAACTTTTTCTGCTAAAGCAGGCGGAAGAAAAATTCACCCAATATTTGCTGAAACAACGACGCTCGAAATAACAAATCGAAACAGACATGGCACAAAGCGCTTCTTGCATAGACAAATGCTTGAGGCGCTTTTTTGTTACAACAAAACATAAAAAACTATGAGCAAACTACTTTTGGCTGCCGGAATGGCTCTTATCTGCGGTGCTGCGGCATGGGGCAAAAACAACGTTCCTGATTTCAGATATCCGGAAACCGTGATCAACGACGCGACAAAGCAAATCGAGAAAGCCGACAAGAAGGGAAACCACAAGGCTCTTGTCGACGGACTGGTGCGCCTCTCTATCGCAAAATCGCAAATATCAGCCGACTATATGCCGGAACTTATAAACCACGTGGACAGTTTCGCTGCAAGAGTATCTGACGTCAGGGCGAAATCACTGCTGCTTGGCCTGGAGTCCGACATTGTGGTTGCGGCATACCAGCACGAAAGCTACAAATACGACTCCCGTCAGAAAGCCGGCGACGTGCGTCCATCCGACCCTCGGGAATGGTGCCGGGAGGACTATGAAGACCGAATCATCGAGCTGACAGATTCGATTTTGTGCCACCGCACGGAGCTGCTCGCCACGCCGGTGAAGGACTATGAGAGCATCCTTGAGATGCCGAATGTGTGTCCGGAATTTGTCCCTTCGCTCTATGACATGCTCGCACACCACGGCATCGCCAAAATCAACGACTTGGCCGACTCTTATTCCAAAGGCAATGAAAACAGCGCTGCAAGGCAATGCGTGGCAGGCATCTACGCCAGCCTGCTGGCAAGCCATGAGGAGGGTTCAGCCCCGTTTATCTACTCGGAGCTGCAACGCATCAAGGGCTCCGAAAACAACAGCAAGGCTGCAGAAGCGGAGCTTAAAGCCCATCTTCTCGACCTTGCCGACAAATACAAGGACTCTCCCTATTCCGTGGAGATTCTGGACTATCTGGTCGACTTGGATTCAAGCCCCAGGACGGTGGCTCTTGCGCGCAAGGCCGTTGCACGCCACAGCAATTATCCGCGCATCAACGCGTTGCGCAATTTCCTGAAGCGCATCGACCAGCAGACAATGGGCATAAGCTACTCAGAAGCGGCAAAACCAAATGAGGAAATCTTGATTGACATCAACAAAAAGAATGTAGACAGAATCACTATACGCGCATATTCCGTCGACGGAATCTCCGACATCAGGATGAAGAACCTGAAACAGATGAAGCCCATGATGGAATGGTCGGCAAATCTTAATGCCGACGACCGTCAGACGGTGCGCTTCCCTGGGCTGCCGACTGGAAGATATATTCTTGTCCCTGAATTCATTGACAGAAACTCCCACAACGCCGTTATCCCCGATCAAACGCCATCAGTTCTCACGGTGTCGGCTATCGACATCATGATGGTGAACCGCATCAACGGCGATTATTTTCTGATGGTGGTCGACACCGACTCTTCAAAACCTATCGAGGGAGCCACCGTGACCGTACGCAAGGACGAGGACGGAAAAATTGTCAAAAGCCTTCGCACAGACGCCAACGGCTATGCCATGCTCAACAGTCTTAACGACTACGGCTATTACTATTTCCAGGCAATCGTAGGCAACGACCACAGCCGTTCATTAAGCACTTGGCTCAACAACACTTCAACCGACGACAACCGACACTTGAAAGCGTCTGTGTTTACCGACCGCGGCGTGTATCGCCCCGGCGAGACGGTCAACTTCGCTGTAGCAGCCTACGTTTCGGGGATGCGTTTCCTCGAAACGGCCAAAAAAAAATCGCTGACAGTGGAATTGCAGAACACTGCCGACAAGACCATCGCGTCACAAACACTGCAGACGGATGAATTCGGACGCGTCAGCGGATCGTTCACGCTGCCGACCGACGGACTTACGGGCACGTTCCAGCTTGTTGTCGTTTCCGGCGACATGCCTGTGGTGTGGAAAGGCATCGAGGTGAGCGAATACAAGGCGCCTACGTTCTTCATCGAAATCGACCGTGAAAAATCCGAGCTGTCCGACCTCCAGCATGTCACGATAAAGGGCAAGGCCATGACGTTCTCACAGATGCCTCTCGCAGAGACAGATGTAAAAGTGGCGCTGAGCGAGAGTTTCTCATGGTGGTGGGACGATATGGACTTTTCCGACTACGAGACAACCGTCTCCACCGACAGCAACGGCGAATTTTCAATCTGCGTGCCGGCGGAATGCTTCTCTGCCGCCAAAGGCGAGATTTTTGTCAATGCCAAAGTTTCTGCCACCGACAGCCGAGGCGAGACACAAACGGCTTCAGCAATACTGAAAATGGGAAAACTGGCGTCGCTGCCAGAACTTTCCGACATCACCGCCAATGCCGACAAGCCGGTGAAACTGAACAAAGACTTGAGAAATTTCGACAGCCTCACATACGAAATCACCGACTCCGCTTCAAACGTGGTGAAAAAGGGCTCTCTGTCGCCCGACAACATCACGATTGATGCAAACAACATTGCATCAGGCGAATACACCGTCACGGTATCAATACCCGACGGCAGCGGCAGCTCGTCGTTCCGCCTGCGGCTCTACCGCTTCAGTGACGCAATGCCCGCATTCGACACTCCGATGCTCGTCGACAAAGACGCCGACATCAAATGCGCCGCCGACGGCTCGTTCTCTCTCAACTGGGGAAACAGCAGGCCGCATTGGTTCTTCTACGTGATTGCCTGCGACGGAAACGTGACCGACTACGGCTGGCACCATGCCGAGGCAGGAATGCATAAATTCACGGGCAAGGCTGAATTTGCGCCACGCGGCTCTTCGTGCCTGTGCCTCTACTGGACCGACAAGCACGAAACGAAGTCGGCATTCATCACGCTTACTCCAGCCACGCCTCAAGACTCAATTGAGATTGTTGCCGAAACTTTCCGCGACAACATCACCCCGGGCGGCAAGGAAACCTGGAAACTGCGCATCAAGAACAACAACGGCAAAACGTTTCGTTCGGCTGTGATTGCCAACATGTATGACGCGGCGTTGAACTCGATTTGCATAAACACCTATCGTTTCAGCCCGACATATACAACCGCCGATGAGTACTGGCAGGATTTCAGAAATCCAAGCAATTGCCACTCAAGCATATACTCTCCTCTACAGATGCTTGATGTAGCAACCTTTGTCGCCCCATGGCTGAACTACTACGGCCGTCAGCTTGACTATGACTACGCTGTTTTCGAATGCAATTCGGCTCCTTTACGCTGCTACGCCGCTGCGCCAATGGCCGACGCAAAGCTCGAGGAAAGTCTCGTCACAAAGGAGTCAAAGACCGACGCCGAGGCAACAGAGCCCGACAGACAGCAGTCTGCAAATCTCCGCGATGAAGGCATAAAGACTGCGTTCTTCCTGCCCGGACTGGTGACAAACGAGCAAGGCGAGGTGACATTCACGTTCGACGTGCCAAACCGCAACACGCAATGGCAATTCTCGGCTGTGGCATACACCGACGACTTGCACGCCCACTACATCAACCGCATCGTGTCGGCTGCCAAGCAACTGATGGTGCAGCCAAACCTGCCGCGCTTCGTGCGCGAGGGCGACTGTGTGACAATCTCTGCCGCCGCACAAAACAACACCGACACTGAGCAGACCGCTGACGTGGTCATCGACATCAACGGGCAGAAACATGCGTTCAAAGGCATCGTGCTGCAGGCTAAATCATCAAAGACGGTAACCGCCTCTTTCAACGTGCCTGCCTCGACGGAAATCGTCGTGACAACAAGCGTTTGTCAAAACGGCCGCACCGCCGACGGGCAGCGCGACCGCATAGCCGTGCTTCCGGCAACAACCGATGTCGTGGAGGCTTCGCCGTTCTATATCACTGCCGACAAGAGCCGTGCCGACATCACCATGCCACACTTCAACCGCAACGGACGCCTGACACTGGAGTATGCCGACAACCCTGCTTGGTATGCCGCTTCGGCTCTGCCTTCAATGCAGCAGACGGCGGAAACGGCGACAGCCCACATCGTGAACTACTACGTAGCCACCGTGGCATCGCGCATCGTTGCCGACAATCAGGAGATTGCCGACGCTATTGCCGCATGGCAGAAATCGCCGTTGAAATCTCGGCTTGAGCAGAATGCGGATTTGAAAACCATTGCACTCGACAACACGCCGTGGAGCCGACGCGCCGAGACGGAAACCGACATGATGGCGCACATTGCCGACATTGCTGACCCTGCTACAGTACAGTACCGCCAACAACGTGCGCTGACCGCCCTCAACGACCTTCAACGCCCCGACGGCGGATTCGAATGGTTTCGCGGTTGCCGCAGCTCGATTTGGACCACAGAGGAGGTGCTGAATCTCTTCGGCTACCTTAACGAGATGGGCTACTACCCTGCCGACGACGCAATTGCACAGCAAATCGTGAAACGTGCGGTGGAATATTGCGACAACTATTACAATAAGATGAGCAAACGCGAGGGCGCGACGCGCAAAAGCGTAATTGCCAGCGCATCCGACTATATTTTCATCCGCTCGATGCTTCCTGTGGCAGCTCCTACCGACTCCATCAAGTGGATTGCCGACGGCGTAGTTGACATGGCGGCGTCAGGCTGGGGCGACTACAGCATAATGGGCAAAGCCAAAGCCGCAATTCTGCTTGCAAACAGCGGCCGCAACGACGTGGCTCGCAACGTTGTGGAATCGCTGCGCCAATTCGCCCGCAAATCGGGCGACAGAGGCACATACTGGGACATCGATGGCATCGACAAGGTGACACTCGCAGCGACGGCTCTGAAGGCACTCAACAAAGCGAATCCCGACGACCCGATGATCGACGACGTGCGCCACTGGCTGTTGCTCGCCAAGGAAACGCAATGCTGGGGAGGCGCAACAAAGGCGTGCGACGCCATCAACGCTCTGCTCACCACCGGAAAAAACTGGACTGCCGCAACGCGCAAAGCACCACAAATCAAAGTTGGAAACGTCAAGATTGACACCGACGCCGCAACGCCCTACTTCGGATACATCAGACGAAGCATCGACATGAAACGCAACGATGGCAGTATCAGCATCCGCCGCGACAAGGGATGTCCGGCATGGGGAGCGGTATATTGCCAATACAATGCGCCCGCCGACAGCGTTAAGAGCCACGCAAACGCCGACATACGTATCGAAAAGCAGTTCTACGTCTACAACAGTGCCAACACGCTACGCCCCGATGCCACAACGGAATTTGCCGTTGGCGACCGCATACAAGTGCGGCTCACAATCCGTTCGGAGCGCGACCTCGACTTCGTGGCGCTCACCGACAACCGTGGCGCATGCTTCGAACCGGCAGACCAGCTGAGCGTATACGAATGGCAAGACGGCACCGGATCATACCGCGAGACACGCGACTCGGCAACCAACATCTTCTTCAGCCACATCAGCAAGGGCACATACGTGATCACCTACGACGTCTACGCCAACAATGCCGGCACATACACCAGCGGTATCGCTTCGCTGCAATGCCAATATGCACCAGCTCTCACAAGCCACTCCGCAGGAACATCTCTGACCGTCAGATAACGCTCCGCGTGAAACCCTCGGAGCGACGGCACTTCTACGCAGCCCGGCACGCATAGCTGATAGCGAAGCGTGCCGGATTGCGTTTCTACCACTACGGATAAGTTGCCACTGACTCAGATTTTTCGTTTTGAAAAAGAATCACTACATTTGTATGCCGTATATCAAAAATCAGTATCGGCATAATTTAAAAACACAACCGCTATGAAAAATTTGCTTTTATCTCTTCTGATTGCCTTGTCTTTCATCTCAGTCAATGCGCAAAGGTACGCTGCAAACTTAGATATGACGGTAATTAAAAATTACAAAAAATTCGAGGAGTCATGTGTAATCTGCTCTATAAAAAAAGGCTCTACATACCACGTTGACAGCATCTACCAAATCACCACACCAATTCCTAATGAGAACAATGCCAATCTTTCTTTTTACATGAATACACCAGATGTAATGCTCGAAGTCAACAAAGACATTGTGAAACACATCAAATTTGACACCCCCGACATCCGTTCTTTTTGGAATGCCAAAGTTATAACAACCGTATTGCCCCTTTTGACACAGAAAGGCTCACAATATGAGCTCAGGAGCGAGATGGAGGAAGAGGCTTTTGATTTTATCAACAAAATGCAGGACAACGGGCTTGAGCTAAGCGACCCTTATCTTGAAAGCTACATCTACGGATTGATTGCAAAAATAGCTCCGGAAAGCCTTGTTGACGGCAGACCATGCAATGTAAATCTTCTTATTGTCCAGCAACCGAATCCAATTTCCCTAATTTATCCAAATGGGACAATTGTGCTTAGCACCGGGCTGATTTCCTGCCTGCATTCAGAGGATGAACTTGTCGCTGTCTTGGCAAACGAGATTTCCCATTTCGTATTGGACCACAGCGTGTTCAACGTAAACAAAAGCATCAGCCGACAGAAAAGACAGGAATTCTGGGCAGGACTGGCAACTGTAGCCACCGCCGCAACAGAGGTTGCCGTCGCTGCAAAAACTGGATATTATGTGCCAGGAGTTCCAACTCTGGCAATGGCTGTCGCCACTGCCGAAATTTCTGACAAAGTTGTAGACCACTTGGGCATGAATTTCAATCGGGAGCAACGCCTTGAAGCGGATTCTATCACAAAAGATGTGCTGCGGATGCTTAACTACAACGAGAGCGCACTCTGCTCCGCCCTTAAAAGAATAAACAACCGATTTTCTGAAAACCGAATTTTCCTTGGCAACATAAACAAGGCTAAAGACATCTCCCTACCTGCCCGTATTGACAATCTTGGCAACACCGAGCTTCTTCCCGCCAACAAGCGATATGAACAAATCATTTCTTTTGCTGTAACGTCTCTTGTAAACATGCAGTTCAATATGAGGCATTTCAGGCAAGCAATAGCCCTCGCCGACCAAAACATAAACAATGGCGTTGCCTGTGCCGACGACTATCTGCAGAAAGCAAACTGCTTGCTGTTTCTAAAAAACGACCGACAGACAAACATTGAAGCAAACCAATTAATCGAAGAAGCGAAGAAACTGAATGCTCAGAATGTAAACATCTATCGTCTTACCGTCCTAATCGCTCTCAGAGAAGACAATTACGACCTTGCAATCGTCCTATTGCATCAATATCTTGAAATTCTTGGAATTGACGCCGACAAGCCGACTGAAGGCCAGTTCAATTATCGTAATTCCGAATCGTACTGGGCTTTGAATATGCTTAGCAAGATACAGGCTATGAGAGCAAGCCGATAACGTCAATCGACGGATTTATGTCAAGCAATTGCTTGACAAACTGATGTTTGCTCCGCGGTGAGATTACCACCGAGCGGCGACCGGCACGCACCTCTATGCGGTCGAGCGACGCCGCCGGTGACGAAAGGATGGTGCGCGTCGGCTTTACCGACGTGATTTTATGGATGTCGAAAGTTTCAATGAATATCCAACAGCAGACCACGCGCAACTTGTCGCCGCTGATTTCATAACGGATGCTGAACACAACCGACACAACCAGTGCCAGCGACAGCAGGCACGCCGTCAGCGCACCCCACGAAAAATCGAAGAACAGCCCCGGCACGCATGCGGCAGCCATAATGCCTACCGACAGCGCCACAAGCCACACGTCAACTTTCGACCGGTAGACAGTCATCATCTTGTCATTGAGAACGAACGGGAAGCAATCCGATAATTGTCGACAAACACTTCCACATGATATGAGCCTTTCGACAAGGCTGTCGAGATGTTGTGGTAGACGGTAAGCGACAATTCACGCTGGTCGTATTCCACGGTTTTCTTTTCTGTATACACCACATTGCCGCCCTCAAACGGAAATGTGCGTCCGCCACCAAGCACCGTACCTTCCGGACTCACGATGCGCACGTAGAACGTTTTATGTCCTACCGGAGTTGAGTTGTTCTGTGGTATTGTGAACGACACTACAAGTTGTTTTGCCTTGTCAATCTTCTTCTCCACCTTTCCCTTCTTGTTTACAGCGACAAACGACAATCCCGTAAGATTGAGCTTCTCCGCCAGCTGCATACGCTCGTTCAAACGCTGGTTTTTCTGACTGTAGTCAGAAACGGTGGTCGACAGCTGCTGGTTGCGCGACTGCAGCTCCTCGTTCTGACTCCGTAGCTCCGTGTTTTCCTTGCTCAGCGAGTCAATAACCTCCACATAGTGGCGGAGTAATCCTTTGAGTGTTGAAATCTCGCCTTTAAGCTCCTTTATGCGCTTGCTGTTGGTGGCCTTCTCCGATTTCAGTTCCGCAAGCAGTTTCTCCACCTTGTCCTTAGCCTGCGAATATTGTTCGAGCAGCGAATCGTTTTTCAGATACTGCGCCTGATTCTCATATTGTTGAAACTCTTGATTGAGCGCTTCTGTCTCACCCGCGAGTTGCAGTTTCTCGTTCGCAAGTTTCAAAGAGTCAAGCTGTTGCTGCATCTTGTCCTTATCAGAGCCGCCACACGACGACACACCCATTACAAGCAGACCAATTAGAGCCACGACAACCAATATCGCTCCGACACGCACCATGCCGGCAGCCTTTTTCATTTCCTTGTTTTCAAATTTTTCAGATTTCATATCCGTAAACGTAAAAAATCACCGCAAAGTTACAAAGATTTTCAGTAAGAAAACGCATACATCCAAAAATTGTTTCAACGGATTGAAGATTACATTATTTCTTCGTACCTTTGCAGAAGAAACCGACAGTACTCAGCGACTATCATAATGAGCGACTTTTTATCTCAAAAGATATTCAACGTGCCTGCGTTCAACCAGGCATTTTCTGCCAGCGGATTGCCTTTGGCGCAAACCACAACGGCACAAACATCAAACGCACAAATTTCAGAGCAACAGCAGCCGTCAAACGGCGAAACGAGCATGATTTCCGACCTCGGTATGATTCTCGTGGTGGCGGGCATTGCCACCGTGCTGTTCAAGCGGCTGAAGCAGCCCGTTGTGCTGGGCTACATTCTTGCCGGTTTTCTCGTGGGTCCGCACTTCGGCTACTTCCCCACCGTTGTCGACGAGGCCAACATCGACTTCTGGGCAGAGTTGGGAATCATCTTCCTGCTGTTCTCGCTCGGTCTGGAGTTCAGTTTCAAGAAATTGCTCAACGTAGGAGGCTCGGCTGCGGTGACTGTGCTTGTCATCGTGGTGGGAATGATGGCAACCGGCTACACTGCCGGACGGATGATGGACTTCACCAACATCAGCAGTCTTTTCCTCGGCGCGATGCTGTCGATGTCGTCGACAACCATCATCATGAAAGCGCTCAGCGACTTGAATATGAGCCACCGGCGGTTCACGCCACAGGTGCTTGCCGTGCTGATTGTGGAAGATTTGTTTGCCGTCATCCTGATGGTCGTGCTGTCATCGATAGCCGTCAACAACAGTGTCAGCGGCGAAGACCTTTTGTGGAGCGTGTTCAAACTGTCATTCTTCCTCATCCTGTGGTTTCTTGTGGGTGTCTACATCATCCCCACGTTTCTCAAGCGCCAACGCCGCTTCCTCACCAACGAGCTGCTGCTCGTGCTGTGCATCGGGCTGTGCTTCCTTATGGTGATAGCATCCACCTATTCAGGCTTCTCGTCGGCACTCGGCGCCTTCGTCATGGGCTCTATTCTTGCCGGTACCAGCGAGGCTGAACGCATGTCAAGAGTAGTGGCTCCGGTAAAGGATTTGTTCGGCGCAATCTTCTTCGTGTCGGTAGGCATGATGGTCGACCCACAGGTGCTGTCCACCTACACCGTGCCAATCCTCATCCTCTCGGCAATAGTGATTGTCGGCATGATTGTGTTCGGCACAGGAGGCATGCTTATCACTGGACAACCGCTGCGCATTGCCATCGAGTCGGGTTTCTCGCTGGTGCAGATTGGAGAGTTCTCGTTTATCATCGCCACTCTCGGCACGTCGCTCGGTGTGATCAACAAAACGCTGTATCCAATAATCGTGTCGGTGTCGGTAATAACAACGTTCTTCACCCCATATTTCATAAAATTCGCCGACCCCGTAGACCGCTGGGCGGAAAAGCATCTGCCGGCACGCTTGCTTGCTCTCATCGCGCGCTACAGCCAGTCGCAGACACGCAACGAGTCGGAGGTGACGCTGCTCTGGAAACAGGCTTTGCGGCGCACGATATGGCGGTTGCTGACCTACTGCGTGGTGCTCGTTGCAATCTTACAGCTATCGGCACATCTGCTGGCACCGCTGATGGAGTCGTTTATGAGTACAGGAACGGCAAAAGCGTTCACCGTGGGCATCACCCTCGCGACAATGGCGCCATTCCTGCTTGCGCTCTGCTATCCGAGCACCAAGAAATGGGAACGCACAAAACTGAAAAGCAGCGTGCATTCCAACGTGCCGTTCATAGCTATGCGACTGGTGCGTATCGTCATCGCTTTCAGCTTCTTGGTCTATTTCCTGTTCACGTCCTACTCCCACACTCTTGCAATATCCATCGGCGCGGCACTGTTCGTGCTGGTACTGATATATTTCTCAAAGTCGGTAAGGAAACACATGAACTACATCGAGAATGTGTTTATCGCCAACCTCAACGAGCGGGAGTTGCGGCGCAGCGGACGCAACAACAACCTTGTCAGCGACATGCACCTCGCCTTTGTCAACGTGGGCTACAACTGCCCGTTTGTGGGTGAGAAACTGGCATCGTCAAACATCGGCCACCTCTTCGGCGTAAACGTGGCAAGCATCCAGCGTGGCGACCGCACAATTCCGATTCCCGGCGGCTCGACACGAATCTTCCCGGGCGACACTCTAGGTGTGGTCGGAACCGACGAGCAGATACAGCATCTGCTTGAGACGATAGAGCAGGCAAACACCGGCGCGGCAAACACCGATGAAAATATCGACATTGAATTCACGAGTGTGCTGCTGTCGGAAAACTCGCCGCTGAACGGCAAGAAAGTCGCCGACGTCGACCTGCGTGGACAATACTCCGCTATGCTTGTATCGATTGAGCACGCCGACGGGACATTTGAGAACCCCAAAGCCGACAGCATGATGCACGAAGGCGACAACATCTGGCTTGTCGGCGACAAACGGCAAATACCTAAACTCGCTTAACTATAACAATAAAAAACAGTAGTTTAAATGAATTTCACCAACCTACCAACCCTTGACAATTTCTTCCACGCCTCGGTGTCGACACCGGCGGCTGTGGAATCTGCCTCGCTAAGCACGTCGGTGCCCGCGGCAGACACCGCGCCAAACAGCGGCGAAGAGCATGTTGCCACAGGATTGATATCCGACCTCGCTTTGATATTGATTGTGGCCGGCATTGCTACTGTTGTGTTCAAACGCCTGAAACAACCCGTGGTGCTTGGCTACATCGTTGCCGGCTTCCTTGTAGGTCCGCATTTCGGATATTTCCCGACGGTGATCCACGAGTCGAACATCGAATTCTGGGCAGAGCTCGGCATTATCTTCCTGCTTTTCTCGCTCGGACTTGAGTTCAGTTTCAAAAAACTTATGAATGTTGGCGGATCAGCCACCATCACCACCCTGTTCTCCGTCACCGGAATGATTGTGGCTGGATATTTCGCAGGCAAACTGATGGGATTCTCGTTCATCAGCAGCCTGTTTCTCGGAGGCATGCTGTCGATGTCGTCGACAACCATCATCATGAAAGCCCTCGACGACCTCAACATGCGCCACAGGCGGTTCGCGCCTCAAGTGCTTGCCGTGCTGATTGTGGAAGACCTGATAGCCGTGATTCTGATGGTGCTGCTTTCCTCAATAGCAATCAACAACAGCGTCAGCGGCGAAGAGCTCTTATGGAGCGTCATGAAGCTGTCGTTCTTCCTGATTTTATGGTATGTGGTCGGCGTCTATGCCATACCTTCGTTCCTGTCGCGCCAACGCCGGTTTCTTTCCGACGAGCTTATGCTGGTGCTTTGCATCGGGCTGTGCTTCCTGATGGTAATCACCTCCACCTACGCCGGCTTCTCCGCCGCGCTCGGAGCATTCCTCATGGGCTCCATCCTTGCCGGAACCAGCGAGGCTGAACGAATTGAGAAACTGACAGCCCCGGTAAAAGACCTCTTCGGCGCCGTCTTCTTCATCTCTGTCGGAATGATGGTAAACCCGCACGTGCTCGGCGAATTCTGGATGCCAATCGTAATCTTGTCGCTGCTCGTGATTGTCGGAAAATTCATTTTTGGAGTCATGGGTATGCTTGTCGGCGGTCAGCCACTACGCATAGCGCTCCAGTCGGGACTTGCCCTGCCGCAAATCGGCGAATTCTCATTCATCATCGCCACGCTCGGCATGTCGCTCGGAGTGATTGACAGCAACATATACCCTATCATCGTTTCCGTGTCGGTAATCACCACATTCTTCACCCCTTACTTCATCAAAGCGTCCGACCCGATATGCGCTTGGGCTGAACGCGGCGCCCCGCAATGGCTGTCGCAATGGATTGGACGCTACAGCGAGCAGTCGACACGCAATGAGTCGGAAATCAAGCTGCTGTGGAAAGACGTGGCTCGCCGCAACATCTGGCGCGTGCTGCTCTACAGTGTGCTCCTCACGGCGATACTTTGGATTTCATCGATATGGATGTTTCCTTTTGCCGACCGCACTTTCGGAAACGAGTGGGGACAACCGCTCGCCACGGCAGCCACACTCCTGGCAATGTCGCCATTCATGCTCGCCCTGTGCTATCCAAGCATGAAGCGATGGGAACGCGAGAAACTGCGCCACAGTGTCCAGACCGACGCTCCGTTTATCGCCATGCGTGCGGTGAGAATCGCCATTGCAGCAGGCTTCCTGCTGTTCTTCCTGCTCGACACGTCGTCGCACAGCGTCTCAATCATTGTCGGAACGGCGCTGCTGATTTTTGTGGGCATAAACTTCTCCAAAGTCGTGCGGCGTCACACCTCTAAATTCGAGACCAAGTTTGTCGACAACCTCAATGAGCGCGAGCTGCGCCGCAGCGGCCGCAACAACAACCTCGTAAGCAATATGCACCTTGCATACATCACCATCGGCTACACCTGCCCGTTTGTTGGCCAGCGCCTCGCCGACGCCAAACTGGCACAACGCTTCGGCGTAAACGTGGCAAGCATACAGCGCGGAGAGGATTTGATTGCCGTGCCTACCGCCGACATGCGCCTGTTTCCCGGCGACACAATCGGCGTGATTGGCTCCGACGAACAGATTCAGAACCTCATCAACGAGGTTGAGAGCAGACCGGCGGAAAAGCCCAAGACCGGAGAAATGGAGTTTACAAGCGTTGTGTTGCAAGCCGAATCGCCGCTTGCCGGAAAACGCATCGGCGACCTCGATTTCAGAGTCAGATACTCCGCGATGCTTGTAGCCATCGAACGCATTGACGGAAGTTTCGAGACACCCTCGCCAGACAGCGTGCTTGCCGTTGGCGACAACCTGTGGATTGTGGGCAACAAACTATTAATGAAACAATTTTGTTTAGATACATAATATTTATTATTTATGCACGAAAAAATAATCATTCTGGATTTCGGTTCTCAGACCACACAGCTCATCGGACGACGCGTCCGCGAGCTTAACGTGTACTGCGAAATCGTACCCTACAACAAAATGCCGAAAGACGACTCTTCGGTCATCGGCGTTATCCTTTCCGGCAGCCCGTTCTCTGTCTACGACGAGAAGGCTTTCAAAATCGACCTGTCGGAAATCCGTGGCAAATACCCTATCTTGGGCATCTGCTACGGCGCGCAGTTCATCTCCTACGCCAACGGCGGCAAAGTGGAGCCGGCAGGCTCTCGCGAGTATGGCCGCGCCCACTTGTCGACAATCGACAAGACAAACCCGCTGCTCGCCGGACTTTCCGACAACACACAAGTGTGGATGAGCCACGGAGACACAATCACAGCCATCCCTGAGGGTTTCAAAACAATCGCTTCGACCGACAAGGTGGCAATCGCCGCCTATCAGATTGAGGGCGAGAAAGTGTGGGGCGTACAGTTCCATCCGGAAGTGTACCACTCTGAGGAAGGCACAAAATTGCTGAGCAACTTCGTGGTCAACATCTGCGGTGCGAAACAAGACTGGAGCGCCGCGTCGTTTATCGAGACCACTGTAGCCGAGCTCAAAGAGCGCATCGGCAACGACAAAGTGGTGCTCGGACTGTCGGGCGGTGTCGACTCATCGGTAGCGGCTGTGCTTCTCAACCGCGCCATCGGAAAGAATCTCACCTGCATCTTTGTAGACCACGGAATGCTGCGCAAAAACGAGTTCCGCAACGTGCTCCACGACTATGAGTGCCTCGGACTGAACGTTATCGGCGTCGACGCTTCCAAAAAGTTCTTCAGCGAGCTGGAAGGCGTCACCGACCCTGAGCGCAAGCGCAAAATCATCGGCAAAGGCTTCATCGACGTGTTCGACGAAGAGGCTCATAAAATCAAGGACGTGAAATGGCTTGCTCAAGGCACAATCTATCCTGACTGCATCGAGTCGCTGTCAATCACCGGAACGGTCATCAAGAGCCACCACAACGTGGGCGGACTGCCTGAGAAGATGAATCTTAAGCTCTGCGAGCCTCTGCGACTGCTCTTCAAGGATGAAGTGCGCCGCGTGGGACGAGAGCTCGGCATGCCCGAGCATCTCATCGGCCGCCATCCGTTCCCCGGACCGGGCTTGGCTGTGCGCATCCTCGGCGACATCACTCGCGAGAAAGTGGAAATTCTTCAGAATGCCGACGACATTTTCATCCAAGGACTCCGCGACTGGAACCTCTACGACAAGGTTTGGCAGGCTGGCGTGATTCTGCTGCCTGTGCAGAGCGTGGGCGTGATGGGCGACGAGCGCACATACGAGCGTGCTGTAGCCCTGCGTGCCGTGACCAGCACCGACGCCATGACAGCCGACTGGGCTCACCTGCCTTATGAATTCCTTGCCAAGGTGTCAAACGACATCATCAACAAGGTGAAAGGCGTGAACCGCGTATGCTACGACATCTCGTCGAAGCCACCGGCAACCATCGAGTGGGAATAATCCACCAGCCATCATACAGCCAAGCGGCTTCAGCATCTACTTGATGCAGAAGCCGCTTGCTTTTTCGTTGCATTTCTGCGTCAGAACGGATAGCCGATGGCAAGGTTGAGAGCAAGGCTGTCTTTGAAACGTCCGATGTTGTAATAGCCCGACTTGCCGGTGTCGTAAGGCAAGTGAAGCCCTACGCCAAGGTCGGCGCGCACCACAATCATACCCATATCAAGACGTAAACCCAAGCCTGTGCCGAGGGCAAGCTCGCGGAAGAAATTGCTGTTGAGCGTACCTCCGGAACGCATAGGGTCGTCTTTCAACAACCAGATGTTGCCGGCGTCGACAAAAACGGCGCCCTTCAGCACACTGACAATGGGAAAACGATACTCCGCATTCATTTCGAAACGGAACGTTCCCGTCTGGTCGTAATATCCGTTGCCATCGACGTTGCTGTGATAACTGCCAGGACCTATGCTGCGCACGGCAAAAGCTCTGACGGAGTTGGCTCCACCGGCATAGAACTGCTCCGCATAAGGCACCTCCTGCGAGTTGCCATAGGCATGTGCCGCGCCGGCATAGACGCGTCCCACGATGCGCTGTTCGCCTGTGATACGCTTGGAATAGACCATCTGCAACGTTGCTTTGACAAACTGCGAGAACGGCGTGCCGAAAAGTTCTTTCTGCCCTTTGTTTCCTGCGAGCGACCAGATACCGGCAAACAAGTTGCCGCCTTCAGTGAATCCAGCCTGCAGCGTAAAGTGCTGGTCGTCGCGAGTCTTGCCGAAGCCGCGGTCGAAAGTGTAGGTATATGCAAATTTCGGGATGAACTGGTTGCGGAAGCTAAGCGCTATTGCCGGATTTTCCTCCATTGTCTTGTCGAAATCGGCAGTGGTGCTCAGCAATTTGTTGTATTTCAAGCCAAACAGCGTCACCTGATTCTGCGAATAGCGCGAGCCTTTCCAATCGTAGTTCCAGCCGAAGTCGAACTGCACCATCTTGAAAAATTTAGGTCTGTTCATCACCGTCGCTCCGAGAGAGAAGCGCGTCCACGCCAGCTCACGCTTGATAAACGGGATGAAATGAGGTGCGAGCAGACGCGGAAACGCCAACTCGGTCTGCAACCCGAACTCATAAGAATTGAAGTCGTTGCGACGGCCGTCCACCTTGCCTATCTGCCACTCATAAGCAGCGTCAAACTTTACAGTCAACCGCTCGCCACCTCCGAAGATATTGCGGTTAAGCACTTGAAATGAGACTCCCGGACCGAGATAGTTGTTGGATTTTGAAGTCAAGTTGGCCTCAAACTGCGTCTCGAGAGGCTTGTCGAAATGGCAAGTGATGTCGAAATCAAGGGTGGCTGTCTTCACTGAATCGAGCGGCGTGGCATTCACCGAAATGAAATCGAAAATGCCGAGCCTCGACAGGTAGGTCTGTGTGTTGGTGAGACGGCGCACGCTCACATCGTCGCCTTTGTTCAACGTGATGCACGACGGGATAAGGCTCTTGCGCAGACGCGACGGCGCCATCTTCACCACGATTCCCTTGTCGGTCATAAGCGTGTCGGGCGTGCCGCCATTGTCGTTGCGCATCACGAGTGTCTTCACGTCGCCTACCTTGTATTTCCACAACGCCTTGTCGGGGATGTTGTCGGCATAGTCAATCTTCACCACCACCTTGCCCGGCACTTGAAGCGTGTCGGCAAGAAACGTGATATACTCCGGACGGAAATAATAGTAGCCGTGGTTGCGCAGGCGGTTTGTCACACGGTTGCGTGCCACCGAAAGAGAGTCGTTGCAAATGATAGCGTCAAGCTTCATATACTTGTCGCGCTTCATATAGCGGTTGAGCATCACGTTGAGCTCGGAAGAGTCAGGCAGATATATAATCTCGGCTATGCGCTTTGGCGGCGCCAGACGCACATAGTAGTTCACGCGCGCCTTGCGGCTGTTTTTCTTGCTGTATTTCAAGTCGTAGGACGTGGTTGAGCCGAAATATCCGTTCTTGTCAAGCATGTCCTCCACCATCTTCATCCGCAGGTCGGGACGCACGTCGGACATCAGCACCGGTTCTTCGGCAAACTTTCTATAGATCCATCCCTTAAGCCCCTTGGAGTCCTCCGGCCAGTGATTGTAGAGCCACAGCCCAAGCGGGAACGGCGAACGCACATAGGGCGAATACCATGAGTTATTGGCTGGAACATCGATGATTTCGCCGATGTTGTCGGATATGCCCGACGGAATCTTTACGCTGTCGGCGGCTGTCACGTCGAGTTTCTTCACTCCAGTATACAGCACGTCGCCCTCAGCCAACTTTGCAGTGGTTGAGCACGCCGACATCGCCAGCAACATCAATATGGCAAACAACAGTTTTTTCATTCTTTATTCTCTTTGGGCTTGCGTCGCCACTTTTTCAAAAATTTGAACATATCTCTAAACGACGAGATTTTGCGTTTCCACATAAATCCGGCTCCATACTCGGTTATCTCTCCCTCGAGAATGCTTTCGTATTCCTTGTGGTAGAACAGTTTCACGTTGGTTGTGCCCGTCTTGTTGAGTTTGTATTCAAACGAGAGGTCGTTGAGCAGATTCTGCGCCAAATTGTCCTCGGCGGAGGCATCGCTGGTGTAGTTGCCGCCGACAACAATCTTGAAACGGTCGTCAAACACGCTTTTCGACACCTTGTAGGAATAACTCATCGACTTCGATGTGCCTGTCGACGTCAGACGATCCTGCTGGTCGATGCCTATTGACAGGTCAACACCCGTGATGTTGCTTGCAGCCCACTTGTTGACCACCGACTCAAGGAAAGAGAAAGCCATGTTGCCCGACAGTCCGCCGGCAGGATTGCCCACACTGCTTCCAGTGCCGGTATACGTGTTGTAGAGCAGCAGGTTCATTGCCTGCGTGGCGCGCTGCTCCGCCGTCATGCCGCTGAGTTCGTTGGCTATCGTCATATCACCGTCGGTGCTGAGGTCGAATGAAACGGCAAGCGAGCTAAGCGTGTTGCCCACATTGAGAATCACGTCAAACGGCACGGTTCTCGAACCTTGATTGCCACCGTTTACGTTTACCTTCATTTCCTGCACCGCCTTTATGTTGAGCGACGGGTTGAGCAGATTTCCGTTCCACGTCAGGCTGCTGCCTTCCTGGAATTTGAAATTCTTTTCCGACATCATAGGCGGTGAATAGCGCACAAAACCGCTATTGATGGCATATCGGCCTATGAGCGATGCGTCGCCCTGGTCGTTTTGCGAATAGCTGAGCATTCCCTCCCCGTCAATCTGCACTTTGTCCTTGCCGTCGGGCGACAGGTTGACGTTGAACACAGCGTTAGGCTGCACAATCAGCGCCGCCTTTATGCGCATGGCATAAGGCTGTGCGGCAAGGCTGTCGGCAGCATGGCGGGTGGTGTCGGAGAAATTCACAAATTTCACGACGCCCTCGTCAGCGCCCTCCGTCAGCGCCACCGACGATGTCTGGCAAACATAGGTGAGATTGGTTCCGGCAAGGATGCTTACCGAGGCACGCATGTCGAGATTGTTGGCATAGCCTTTCACGGCGCCGTTTATGTCTACGAATCCCTTGCCGTAAAGTTCCACTCTGCCACGCTTCTTTCCATTGATTACCTGCACGTTGCGCCCTTTGAGCTTTATGTCTGAATAAATCTTGTCTACATTCATCGACAAGTCGACATATCCATCGATAGTAATCGGCTTGCCGTTGGCGCCGCGCAACTCATAAGAGTCAAACCTCACACGCCCGTTGTCGACAGGGATGCGGCGGCCGTCAAACGTAAGCGCCGACCCGTAGTTCTGTATGCGCACCTGTGCGGTGTCAAACTGCAGATAGCCGTTGATTGATGGATTAGTCTCCGGGCCCACCACTTTCATAGAGCCGTTAAGATAGCCCGTCATGTCGCCGGTACCGTCGGGAAGAAACGCACTCGCCCTCGACAGCGGAAGACGCTTGATGGCAATGTCGAGATTGTATTCCGAGGTTGGCAACGAATCGTTTTTCATGCCGCGCAGAGTCATTATCTCCTTTCCGTCAAGCTCCATGTCGGCAAGCGCGTATGTCTTTGTCGCATCGTCGGTCATGGCAAGCTTGGCGTCAAGGTCGAGATTGCCCACAAGCTTCTTGCCGTACGACATACGGTCGACCCTTACACAACAGTCGCCCCAATAATATTGCTCGTTGAAATTGATTTTCGCATTGCCCGACAGCGTGCCGTCGATCGGCGGAGCAAAAGGCGACAACACAAGCCAATCGCGCAGCTCGATGCCCGCAAGCTCGGCATTGATGCCGTTGTGAAACAACCCGTCGCGGTCGGTGTAGAGCTTGATAAGGCTCTTGTCGGCACTGTTGACCGTCATACTTGCCTTAAACAGATTCTTGTTCATGTCGTATGCCACGTAGTTGCTCTCGTTGACCGTCCAGTCGCGGAAGGCGATGCGTGGATTCAGCGGATAAAGGCGTGCCGTGACGATGCTGTCGGCGATTTCCGCCCGCAGTCCGAACTTGAATCCAGTCTCGTCATAACGGTCCACCTGCGTTATGAATATGTCGGCACAGTTTGCGCTCACCGCCCCCTTTATCGTAGCCGTTTTCAGGAACTCGGCATTGCCCGGCTTGTTGTTGACGCCGAGGCTGTATATCAGCGAGTCGCAGTCGGTGTGGCTTTCCATTGTTATCTCGTCGAAACGCACGTCGCCCACGCCGAAATCACGAAGCGACGCCTGTAGCCTCAGCTCTTCACGCTTCTCCACACCAATGTTGAGCTCGCCGTAGCTTGCGCCCATACCAGAGAAATATTTCTGCACGATGTTGCGGTCTTTCGACTTGAAGTCGAGAGTGAACAGCGGCAGGCATCGGTTAAGCTGTACAAGGTTGAGACGCTGCGCCACAAGCATACTGTCGACAGCCGGCATTATCTGTGCCAATGAGTCGGACAGAGCTGTCAGCCCCACCGGAGTCTGGAACGACATGCGCATATCGTTGTTGCGCAGGCGGAACCCCGTGTGTTCAGGATTTGAACGGAACCCCATGTCGATGCTGTCTGTGCGGAACGTGTTGCCCGGGAGCAGCACAAACAGATCGGACAAGCGCATATAGCCGGCATATTCTTCTTTTTTCGGATTTATAAGTCCTACGCCCTGTATGTTCATTCCTCCCGACAGTCGCTCTGTTGCCATATTCATCGCCACAAGGTCGATATTGTCGATACGGCCGTTGAATTTCACATGATACTCATCAGGCGTCATCTGTCCCTGCAAATTCATGCCAAGCATCACCTTCTCATCGTTAGACGACAACGCCACATCGTAGCTGCCGTTGTCAAGGCTGGCAGATGCCGACAAGCCGCGGTATTCCACTCCGGCATATTCTATGCTTGCGATATCGGCAAACGCGTCAGTGCGCATCTTATAGATATCGTAGCCCGAACCTTCGACGGAGACAGAGCCACTGACAGAGCCTATATCGCCCGCCGGCAGCACCCCGCGCACATTGAATCCAGCCAGACTCACCTCAGCGTCGTAATGTTCGTTTCTGAGATTTATCTTTCCGTCGGCAACCACTTTGCCGCCACCGGAAGTGGCGCGCAGGATGCCGCTGGCCTTCTCGTCGCTGTAGTCAATCTTTCCTTTCAACGCCACCGCCGGCACGTTGACATCAGCCGGCAGAGCAAGTGCCCGCTTCAGATAGCTGCCGCCCGTCATGCGCCCGTCAATGTCGACAGCGCCACGCATATACTGTGGCTTCATCACGTTGCTGAACCGGCCCTTGAGCTTAATGTCGAGTACTTTAGGAACACTCACCTCCACCCTCCTCACATCAACAGCGCGCATCGTGCCGCCCGCGTCGACGCTGAGGTCCACAGTGGGGCTGCCGAACGATTTCCACAAAGGCTTCAGCAGCGGCATAATCTTTCCGGCATCGGAAAGTGAGATTTTCGATGTTATCTTCGCATCCACCCGGGCATTGTCGTCGCCGCTCAGCGCCGATGCATCGAGCCATGCGTCGATGCCAAACTCCGAGTCGGCTGTAGCCAGACGGAACTGCTCAACGCTCATTTTCTTGTCGTCGATGGCCACAATTCCCGATGTCGACGCCACCTTAAGCCCACAACGCTCGCGCGCCGTCAACGCAGTTAGCGGCAGACGAATCATCGAGCCGCGGTTATACAGATTGTCGACAGCAATGTTGATGCTGTCGAGCTGTATGTAGGCAGGATCAAAACCTATTCCCCCACTTGCTCCACTCGTGGCATAAAGCGCACGGCTGTCTGCCACCCTGAAATGACGCGCCACCACCGTCCACGGCTTGCCGGCGGCATCGGTTTTCATTGTGTCGGGAGGCAGCTGCGCCTCAAATGCCTTGGCTGATTTTTCAGTAGGCTGGATATATTCGGCATTCAGACGCGCCACGCCAAGCGACGCCACGCGCACAAGGTTTGTCGACATGTTGACACACACATCACGGATTTCTCCTTCGGCAACCGCCGCATCAAGACGTTCTATCGTCGGCATCATCGCCATGCGGTAGTGCAGATTTCTGATGCCCAGTTTGTCCACGGTGATGAGCAGAGGAATTTGCGCCGATGTGTCCTTCGGCTCAGGCTTTGCCTTGCGGTTGTCAAACAAAATGACCGCGTCGGCTCCGTCAACCATCGCCTCACCGAGGTCGATATGGTCAGACAACAGTCCGTAGCGGCTGCGCGACAAAGAGAAGCTGCGCATACGCGCCGTGAGAAGCATCGACGAGTCTTTGCTCAGCATCCTGTAATATGCCTGGTCGACACTGACTCCTCCAATCCCGACATCGCCCGTCAGCAACGACAGCAGGCGCACGTTGGCTGCCACATGGCGGCTCTGAATCATCGTGTCGCGATGCTCGTCAAGCACAAGCAGATTGTCGATGGAAAGACGCAAAGGAAACTTAAGCGACAGTTCGCCAATCTCGACAGTGTAGCCGGTAGACTCCGCCACCTTCTCCACCACAAAATTTTTGACGGCGCGCTGCACACCGGGAATATAAAGCAACGACGGCAGGACAAACAGCACAACGGCAACGGCGGCAACCGCTCTCAATATCCGCTTTGCCGTCTTGTGCCGTACAATTTTCTTCTCTACAGGCTGCTGTTGTGTCTCTTTACCGTCTGTCATCAATGTTTGTTTTTTGCTGAAATCAGCCAAGCCAGAATGATGCCGTAGACAGCGCCAGCGATGTCGGCAAGCAGGTCATACCAATCGCCGCTGCGCCCCATCCGCATCTTCCATTGTGCCAATTCAATCAATCCGCCGAAAGCCGAGAGGCTGACAAATATCCAGCCCATAAGACGCGCTTCGTCGACCGGCTTCTTGCCACGACGGAAATCGAAATGATAGGCAAAAGCCATGGCGAAAAACATCATAAAATGCACCACCTTGTCGGCTCCATCAAACAGAGGAATGCGCACACTCCCGAACGGACGCGGTGCCAACGTCAAATAAAGCACGCCAGCAGTTACGACCGCCGATGTCAGAAACCGTGGAATTCTATCCAATATCTTCATCTTTCTGCTTCAGCTTTTGATTAATTTACAAATTTAACTCTTTTTGCCGAAATCGCTGTCCTCACCCCACTATTTTTATCGGTAAAACCGCAAATGGCACAAGTTTAATCAGAAAAGTTCGCAAGTGCGTATAATTTGCATTAAATTTGCACTAAATTTAAGGATATGAACAGAAAAGACTTTGAGATAATGGCCCCGGTAGGCTCCTACGAGTCGCTCTACGCTGCGATTCAGGGAGGCGCCGACGCTATATATTTCGGCATCGAGGGGTTGAACATGCGTGCCCGCTCAGCCAACAATTTCACCACCGACGACCTTCGCAAGATTGCAGGCATCTGCGACGAGAACGGTCTGAAAAGCTATCTGACAGTCAACACGATTGTCTACGACGAGGACATCGCTCTGATGCACGAGATTGTAAACGCCGCCAAGGAAGCGAAGATTTCGGCAATCATAGCCTCCGACATGGCCACAATCCTATATGCGCGCAGCATCGACGTGGAAGTGCACATCTCGACGCAAGTGAATGTGTCAAACAGCGAGGCTGCAAGATTCTACGCGCAGTATGCCGATGTGCTTGTGCTGGCGCGCGAGCTCAACCTGACACAGGTGGCGGGCATCTACGACACCATCCAGCGCGACAACATCTGCGGACCGCACGGCGAACGTCTGCGCATCGAAATGTTTTGCCACGGCGCGCTCTGCATGGCGGTGTCGGGCAAATGCTATCTGAGTCTGCACGAAATGAACTCGTCGGCAAACCGCGGAGCATGCACGCAAATATGCCGACGCGGATACGAGGTAACCGACCGCGAGACGGGTGACCAGCTCGCCATAGAGAATAAATACATCATGTCGCCCAAAGACTTGAAGACCATCCATTTTATGAACAAGATGATCGATGCCGGCGTGCGAGTGTTCAAAATCGAGGGACGCGCCCGTTCAGCGGAATATGTGCGCACTGTCGTGTCGTGCTACAACGAGGCTATCAACGCCTGCTGCGACGGTACATATTCGGAGGAGATGGTTGCCGGATGGGACGAACGGCTGAAGAAGGTGTTCAACCGCGGATTCTGGAATGGCTACTATCTCGGTCAGCGTCTCGGCGAATGGACATCAAAATACGGTTCTTCGGCGACTCGCGTGAAAATCTACGCTGCAAAAGGCGTGCGCTATTTCTCAAACATCCATGTGGCAGAATTCCTTATGGAGAACGATGAGCTGCACGTGGGCGACGAGATTGTAATATCGGGACCGACAACCGGCGCCATCATCATGAAAGTGGAGGAAATACGCGTCGACCTGAAACCGGTAGAGAAGACGGTGCGTGGAGAGAGGTTCTCAATAAAAGTCGACGAGCGTGTGCGCCCGAGCGACAAACTCTACGTGTGGCGCGATGTGGAGGAAGTGCGCCGGCAAAGGGTAATCAAGTAAACGCAATGGACAACGCAACGATACAGAACCGTCGGCTGGAACAGACAGCCGACGGTTCTTCAACAATATATCTGCCCGACCTCGACGAGCATTACCACTCTGTGAAAGGCGCGCTTACAGAATCGACCCACATTTTCATCAACTGCGGGCTACGACACTGCCGCAAGTCGGACGTGACTGTATTTGAAGTGGGCTTCGGCACCGGGCTCAACGCCGCCCTGACGGCTCTCAGCACCGACAACCGGCACATTGACTACCACAGCGTGGAGCGCTACCCCTTGTCGGCCGACGACGCTGCCGCCTACAGCCGCACTGTGGAGGCTCCTGTCGACGGTATGATAAGACAGCTGAACGCAGCGGCGTGGGACGCACCGACAGCCGTCACGCCTCTGTTCACACTCCACAAGATTCTCGGCGATGTCGCCACAACACCGCTGCCCGAAGGCATCGATGTGGTCTATTTCGACGCTTTCGCTCCTGAAAAGCAACCGGAGATGTGGTCGGAAAGCATCTTCAGCCGCATCTATGACGCGATGGCCGACGGCGGCATCCTGACCACATATTGCGCCAAAGGCGCTGTGCGCCGTCTTCTGCAGTCGGTAGGGTTTACCGTCGAACGTCTGCCCGGACCGCCCGGAGGCAAGCGCGAAATACTCCGCGCCACAAAATAATGACAGTCGAGGCATGCGGTAATCCGCACGCCTCGACTGTTTTTTTATATGTTTATAATGACATCAATATGCCTCCGCCACCTCTTCGACGACAGCAGAGTCAACACTATAATCGTCTGGCTCTGGCTCAAACACGGGCTCCTCGGCAACCTCGCTGTAGAACACGTCGACATGCGACCCGGCTAAATTCAGCTCCTTGTAGGAATCCTTTGTCTGCTCCTCGCCTTTCTCGTTGATAAGCACCCACGAATTGCCGTCTTTGGCAAAATAGCGGTCGGCGACAACAGAAGTCTGTTTCAGTCCGCTGTATTCAAAATCAATAACAACATCGCCTTTAGCGTCAATCACGCCAAATTTAAAGTCGTCGTTGCAGGCAATGTAGCGGTTCTTGTTTGCATACTCCAACGATAAGTATTTCGGGCGCACAAGCACCTCGCCGTCGGTAGAGATGAGGCCATATCTGTCGTCTCTGCGGAACACCGTCTTGCCGTCGTTGATTTCATAGCAACCGTCACTCTCCATCTTGCTGTTGGTGAACGCCTCTTCGCCGTTCTTGTCAAGAAACACGACCTTGTCGCCCTTCGCAATCGGTGCATAGCCATTGTGATAGAATGCAATCGGGTTGTATTTATCCAAGCTCATCGACTTTACCGTCTCGCCCTTTTTGTCGATAATCAAAATCTTCTCATTCTTCAACACAAACGCCCGGCCGTCGGAAAACGGAGTGGCTTGATCGTATTTTGCAGGGATAACTTCCTCTCCTTTAGTATCAAGAAATCCCCACTTGCCGTCTTTGCAGAATGCGGCAAGGCCTTCAGAGAAACCGCTTGTCCGCGACACTTTTTTAGGCAGTTTCTTCACCTCTTCAAATTTCTTGTTGACAATCATAATGCCTTGCCCTTCTTTCACAGCAAACGTCACGTCTTCATCGCCAAACGTGCCGAGCTGCGTATATTTGCCCTTGCCTATGGCATTTTTCGAGTCGTCAATCTTATAGCACTCATAGTAGCCATTCTTCGTGCGCACCACAAACATCCCGTCTTCAACAACCGACGGCATTTCATCAAAATCATTCTGGCAAAGCACATCGCCTGTCTTCGTGTCCAGAATACTCCACTTCTCCTCGCCGTCGAGCACCACTGGCACATAACGGGTCTTTCCCTTGTCACCCGAGCAACTCCACAACGAGCTGCCCACCAACACTGCCAGCACGGCAGCCTTCAAACAATTGATGATTCTCATAATTATTAGGTTTATTTCGTTCTTTCCAACGAAGTTAAGCACTATTTTCCCGATTTCCAAGAATTTTTTTGTAAAAAGTCATCTTCTCTTCAAAATTCTTTTCATAAAATAGGCGGCGCCTCGGAAAAGAAAATCGAGCAAGCTCTTTTCTTTCCTCTCGGCTTGCACTATCTTTGCACTACGAAATAAACAGAACAAAAATATGAGCATCTTGAAACAAAATTGCCCAGTGGCGCTATGCAGCGACCATGCCGGCTACGACACAAAGGAGGCTGTAAAAGCCTACCTCGAATCAGAAGGCATAGCCTACAAGGATTTCGGCACTTATTCTACCGACAGTTGCGACTATCCCGACTTCGCCCACCCTTGCGCTGAGGCTGTGGAGAAGGGTGAATGCTATCCCGGCATCGCCGTGTGCGGCAGCGGAGAGGGCATCAGCATGACTCTCAACAAGCACCAGGGCATCCGTGCAGCCCTTTGCTGGATCCCTGAAGTGGCTGCCCTTTCGCGCCAACACAACGATGCCAATGTGCTTGCAATGCCTGGTCGCTTCGTTAGCAACGAGCAAGCCATCGAGATGGTGAAGACGTTTCTCAACACTGACTTCGAGGGCGGACGACATATCCGCCGCATCGAAAAGATTCCGGTGAAATAAAATTTGCGCCTATTAAACAATCTGAATGCGGACTGCCTTATCAGCTGCCCGCATTTTTTTATTTTCTCATCACAACAAGGTCTGTTGGGCTGCTTTCAATAAAATAGGCGGCGCCTCGGAAAAGAAAATTGAGCAAGCTCTTTTCTTTCCGCTCGGCTTGCACTATCTTTGCAAAAACTATCTATTTATGGAGAAAGACGAGATTCAGAAACTGACATACTCTGAGGCGGTTGCCGAATTGGAGAAGATTGTGCGTGAGATGCAGAGCGATGCCTGCAGCATCGACAACTTGTCGCGACTCACGTCGCGCTCCCTTGAATTGCTGAAAGTGTGCAAGGCTAAATTGCTTTCCACCGACGAGGAACTGAAAAAAATCCTTGCCGAACTTGAAGCTTAAATACGAAATATTACCCTATGACTAAATTATAATTCACTTAACAAAACACTCTATGAAGCATTTTATCCTGACTGCAGCGGCTCTGCTTTCCGCATCAGCCTCGCTGGGCGCAACGGAGGTGCTGACGTCGCCCGACGGACGGCTGCAGTTGTCGTTCGACCTCACCGCCGACGGAACGCCAACCTACAAAATGGATTACAACAACAAGCCGGTAATCGCCACAAGCCGGCTCGGTCTGGAACTTAAAAACCAAAAATCACTGCTCGACGGGTTCAAGATGGAACGCGTCAGCCGCTCGTCGTTCGACGAGACGTGGCAACCGGTATGGGGCGAGCAGTCGAGCATCCGAAACCACTACAACGAGATGGCTGTATGCCTGTCGCAACCCGACGACAACGGGCATCTGCGCGAGATGATTGTGCGTTTCCGACTCTACGACGATGGTGTAGGATTCCGCTATGAGTGGCCTGCGCAAGACAATTTCACCTATTTCACAATAAAGGAAGAGCGCACGGAATTTGCCATGACGGGCGACCACACTGCCTATTGGATTCCGGGCGACTACGACACTCAGGAATACGACTACACCATAAGCCGCCTGTCGGAGGTGCGCGAGAAAATGCCTGCCGTGAAGTTCAGCTACAATGTGTCGTCGACAGTGTTCTCCGACACCGGCGTGCAGACGTCGCTGCAACTGAAAACCGACGACGGAATATACCTTAACATCCATGAGGCGGCGTGTGTGGACTACTCCACAATGCACCTAAACCTCGACGAGAAACGCATGGTGCTGACGTCGTGGCTCACCCCCGACGCCCGTGGCGACAAGGGCTATCTGATGGCTCCTTGCCACTCTCCATGGCGCACCGTAATGGTCACTTCTACAGCCACCGCCGCCCTCGACTCAAAGCTCATCCTCAACCTCAACGAGCCGTGCAAGCTTGAAGACACGTCGTGGATACACCCTACGAAATACATGGGCGTATGGTGGGAGATGATTGTGGGCAAAAGCTCATGGGCTTATTCAAACGCTTCGGCTGTCAACCTCGACAGCATCGACTACAAAACCATGAAGCCTAACGGCATCCACGGTGCAAACAACGACAACGTGAAGCGTTACATCGACTTTGCCGCCGAAAACGGATTCGACCAGCTGCTGGTGGAAGGATGGAACATCGGATGGGAAGACTGGTTCGGCCACGAAAAGGATTATGTGTTTGACTTTGTCACTCCAAACCCCGACTTCGACATCGCAATGCTCAACGACTATGCCCACAGCAAAGGCATCAAACTGATGATGCACCACGAAACTTCGGGCTCGCTGCGCAACTATGAGCGCCACCTCGACGCAGCATACTCGCTGATGAACAAATATGGATACGACGCCGTAAAGAGCGGATATGTGGGCAATATGGTGCCGCGTGGAGAATATCACTACGGACAATGGGCAAACAACCACTATCTCTACTGCGTGAAGGAAGCCGCCAAACACAAAATAATGGTCAACGCGCATGAAGCGACACGTCCGACCGGACTTTGCCGCACATACCCAAACCTTGTGGGCAATGAGAGCGCCCGCGGAACGGAATATCAGCAGTCGGCAGGCATCATGCCGCATCACGTGACAATTCTGCCGTTCACGCGTCTGCAGGGCGGCCCTATGGACTACACTCCTGGTATCTTCTGCATGGACGTGTCGAAACTCAATCCTGAAAACCACGGACATGTCAACGCCACGCTGTGCAACCAGCTGGCGCTCTACGTGACACTCTACTCTCCGCTGCAGATGGCAGCCGACGTGCCTGAAAACTATATGCGCTACGCCGACGCCTTCCGCTTCATCAAGGATGTGGCTGTAGATTGGGACGAGAGCCGCTATCTCGCGGCCGAACCTGGTGAATACATCATTGCAGCGCGCCGTGAGAAAGGCGGACAGCGCTGGTTTGTGGGCGGTGTGACCAACGAGGACGCACGCACAATGACCGTCGACTTCTCTTTCCTTACAAAGGGTCAGAAATATATGGCAACAATATATGCCGACGCAAAAGACGCCGACTATGAGACAAATCCTGAAAAGTATGTGATCTCGCGCCGCGTGGTGACTGCAAAAGACAAGGAGAAAATCTTTATGGCCCGCGGTGGAGGCTTCGCCATCAGCCTTATGCCCGTCGACGACCACACGCAGAAATTGAAAAAACGCAAATAACGACACACAATCCGTGTCAAGCACCCTTGCCATTATTTGGCAAGGGTGCTTTTTTATGCCGTTTTATTTGCCACAGAGCAAATTATAATGTAATTTTGGAAAGACAATAAAAGACTATAAGACAATGTTTGACACGTCACGACCATTCACGTTCGACCGCGTGGTGCGCATCCTGATCACCATCGCCACGCTTATCGGCGCCTACTGGCTGCTCAAAGCAATCAGCGGCGCGCTGCTGCCTTTCTGCGTAGCCTGCCTGCTTGCCTACATCTTCGAACCATTCGTGGCTTTCAACAAACGGCTGCTTCGCTGCCGCGGCAACGTGCTGCCGATATTCCTCTTTCTTGTCGAACTCTTCGGAGTCATCGCCCTGCTCGGCTGGTTTCTCATCCCCCGCATCATCGACGAGATTGTCACCGTGGGCAACCTGTTCAACGACTATGCCACATCAAGCAGCAGCCGCTACATTCCGCAGGCTGTACACGACTTTGTCATGAAATATGTCGACATGAAGACACTCGCATCCGTGCTGACGCAGGAACAGTGGAGCGACATAGTGCAAAAATCGCTGTCGGGCACATGGACCATGGTCAGCGGAAGCATCTCAATGCTGCTGACAGTGTGCAGTTGGTTTATCGTACTGCTATACTTCATCTTCATCCTGCTCGATTACGACCGCTTCATGAACAGCATGCGCAGCCTGATCCCTCAAAAATACAAACCGACGGTGCTGAAAATCGCCGGCGACATCAAAAACAGCATGAACCGCTATTTCCGCGGACAAACGCTCGTGGCGCTGTGCGTCGGAGTGCTTTTCAGCATAGGCTTCCTCATCATCGACCTTCCGCTCGCCATCATTATGGGCATGTTTATCGGACTGCTCAACATGGTGCCGTATCTGCAACTCATCTCGCTGCTGCCCACCACACTGCTGTGCGTGGTCTATGCCGCCGAGACAAATTCCAGCTTCTGGGTGATTTTCGCTTTGGCAATGGTGGTCTATGGTGTGGTACAGCTGATACAAGACCTGTATCTCGTGCCAAAAATCATGGGAAAGACAATGGGGCTCAACCCTGCAATCATCCTTCTGTCGCTGTCAATCTGGGGATCGCTGCTCGGATTCCTCGGCTTGATAATCGCCTTGCCGCTCACCACACTGCTTCTGTCATACTACAACACCTACGTGCTGCACGAAGGCAAACCGGAAGAATCTGCTGAAAACCAAAATATCGGGAACTAAAAAAGCGGCACGGCTGAAGCATCAAAACCGACCGTTCCTGTGTGTGTCTACCACAGATTGAAGCGCCATCCCACTTTCATCTCCACACTGAACAGCGAGTTGGCAAGAATCGTTTTCTTGTCGGCCACAACAGCCACATCCGTCTTGCCCACAATTCCGGCAAACCATCGGCGGTTGTTCCATGTGACAGAAAGATTCAGGCGGTTGTACAGCCGGAACGAACACCCCGGATTGACACTCGACTGCTTGCCTTTCGACACCGACGGAATCACAGCCTCGCTCACGCCAATGTTGTAGTGCTTCGCCGGCACCCAGTTGTAGGCATAACCGCCTTTCACGCCACAGGTCTGCTCCTTGACGGTGAACACCCTCGAGTGCCATTCCTCCGGCAATTGAGGCTTCAGATAATCCGGCAGTTTCGCGAAATCGAAATTAAGGTCCTGATTGTTGTAGGAGAAACCCACGAAGAAAGAGCCCTGGCTACGCAGCTGCAGTTTGCTGATTGAGAACGCCGCCGCATAGCTGTAGCGTTTGTTGTTGAAGAAATAAACCGCCTCGATGCCCCACGACGACGTGCGCACACCGTCAAACTTCTCATTGATGCCCTTCATGTCACCCACCCGCTTAAGGTTCATCCCCACATCATTCTTTATAGAATAAAGGCTTGCGGTAAACAAAGCACACGTAAAATCGAAATTGAACTTCGACTTGCGCCGATCAACGCCGCCAAACAGCTTGTTGATGTTGAAATCATAGCCGAGCGACACCGCGAGATACGTTATGTCGAAACCGATAGTGTTGGTCGACGGCGAACGCATCTCCACCTTGCAGTCATGGTCAATCAGAAAGCGATTGTCGTCAATCCAACTGTTGGTGCGCAATTTCACGTTCATCTTATAGCCCGTACCTTTTACGTATGCAGAATCGTAGGAATTGAAGAAACGATCGCCCCAACGATAGGTATTGACACAGAAACGAGGAAACTTACCCCACTCCGCCACCGAATCAAGCGCAAACGACAATGCCTTGCCCGGAACGGCAACACACACCATCGCTGTCAAAACCATTAAAATTTTCTTGATTCTCATCATTTTTGTTTGCGGACTGCAAAATTACAAAAAAATCCAAGACTCCCGAAAAAAAACAATCGACACAACTCATCAAAAAACAGCCTGGACAGCATCCCTTGACAGCATCCCTGCAGATGGGTGACCAACAGCCTTCAACGGCGCATCACACCGAGTTTTCCAACTTCCCGTTTTCCCGTTTTTTCAAACCTAAAAATTCTTATTCAGACACAAAGTTTCCCAAAAATATTTTTATTCTGCTCATTATAAGCAAGTTAAAAATTAACAATCACCAAAAAGTTTCCAAAAATAAAAATTTGCTTTGTTATTTGAAAAACAATATCTACCTTTGAACCCACAATCCAAAACTGAAATAATTAACCCAAGAATATGATACAGACAGTGATTAAACGCGACGGAAGAGTCGTGGGCTACAACGAAGAGAAAATCAAGGCGGCAATCCGCAAAGCGATGATTACGACGGAGAAGGGCGAGGACGAATCGCTTATCCAGAAAATCACCGACCGCATCGGCATGAACGGCAAAGAGCAAATGAGCGTAGAGGAAATTCAGGACAACGTTGAGCTTGAATTGATGAAGAGTTCGCGCAAGGAAGTGGCAAAACGCTACATCGCCTACCGCGACCAGCGCAGCATCGCACGCCGCGCCAAGACACGCGACATTTTCCTTGAAATCATCGAGGCGAAGTCGAACGACATCACACGCGAGAACGCCAACATGAACGCCGACTCGCCAGCCGGCATGATGATGAAATTTGCCAGCGAGACAACAAAACCGTTTGTCGACGACTACCTCCTCTCCCCAGAGACAGCCGACGCCGTAAAAGGCAACTATCTGCACATCCACGACAAAGACTACTATCCGACAAAGAGTCTCACCTGCGTGCAGCATCCGCTCGACAAAGTGCTTAAATACGGATTCTCGGCAGGCCACGGAGAGTCGCGCCCGGCAAAACGCATCGAGACAGCAAGCATCATCGGCTGCATCTCCCTCGAAACAGCTCAGAACGAGATGCACGGCGGACAGGCAATCCCCGCATTCGACTTCTATCTGGCTCCCTACGTACGCTCATCGTTTGTTGAAGAAGTGAAAAACACCGAAGCCATCTTCGGTCAGGACTTCAGCGACCTGTATGACATAAAACTTGACGACTTCATCAAAAAGCCGCTCGACGGACTCGAAGGTAAGGACCGTGCGCTGCAGCACGCCATCAACAAGACCGTCAACCGCGTACACCAGGCTATGGAAGCATTCATCCACAACATGAACACCATCCACTCTCGTGGAGGCAACCAAGTGGTGTTCAGCTCAATAAACTACGGCACCGACACCAGTGCCGAAGGCCGCTGCATTATCCGCGAAATCCTCAACTCAACATACGAAGGAGTGGGCAACGGAGCCACAGCCATCTTCCCTATCCAGATTTGGAAAAAGAAACGCGGCGTCAACTATCTGAAGGAAGACCGCAACTACGACCTGTATAAATTGGCATGCAAAGTGACAGCACGCCGCTTCTTCCCAAACTTCGTGAACCTCGACGCCACCTTCAACTTCCACGAGAAATGGCGCGCCGACGACCCGGAACGCTATCACTACGAAGTGGCTACAATGGGATGCCGCACGCGCGTGTTTGAAAACCGCTTCGGCGAAAAGACATCTATCGGACGCGGCAACCTGTCGTTCTCCACAATCAACATCGTGAAACTCGCCATCGAATGTATGGGCATCCAAAACGAAAAAGAGCGCATCGATGCCTTCTTCAAGAAGCTCGACAATATGCTTGAAATCACAGCCACACAACTCTGCGAGCGTTACGACTTCCAGAAAACGGCTCTTGCCAAGCAATTCCCGCTGCTGATGTCGAAACTATGGAACGGAGGCGACCAGCTGAAACCCGACCAGACCGTAGAGAGCGTTATCAACCAGGGCACACTCGGAATCGGATTCATCGGCTTGGCTGAATGCCTTGTGGCACTCACCGGCAAACACCACGGAGAGTCGAAGGAAAGCCAGGAGCTCGGTCTGCGCATTGTGGGCTACATGCGAAGCAAGGCAAACGAGTTCTCAGAACGCTACAACCACAACTTCAGCGTGCTCGCCACTCCGGCAGAAGGCCTTTCCGGAAAATTCACCAAGCGCGACCGCAAGACGTTCGGCATAATCAAAGGCGTGACCGACAAAGAGTACTACACCAACTCAAACCACGTGCCGGTATGGTACAAGTGCAGCCCTCGCCACAAGGCTGAAGTGGAGGCTCCCTACCACGAGCTCACTCGCGGCGGACACATATTCTATGTGGAAATCGACGGCGACGCAACTCACAACCCAGAGGCTATCGCCGACATCGTCGACCTCATCGACAAGTACAACATCGGATACGGATCGGTCAACCACAACCGCAACCGCTGTATGGACTGCGGATATGAAGACGCCACCGACAACCTCGACACATGCCCTAAGTGCGGCAGCCACAGAATCGACAAGCTGCAGCGCATCACGGGCTACCTCGTAGGCACTACCGACCGCTGGAACAGCGCCAAACTGGCAGAACTTAACGACCGCGTGGTTCACAAATAAAAGCCACAGATGAGAATAAGAGTATTGGATATTGTTGAAGGCACAAGCGTTGACGGACCGGGACTCCGCACGTCAATCTACCTTGCCGGATGCCACCACCGCTGCCCAGGATGCCACAATCCGGAATCCTGGGCAATGGACGGCGGCAGAGAGGCCTCTGTCGACGAGCTACTCGACACCATTCGCTACAACGGCTTCAACGTGACCCTATCGGGCGGAGATCCGCTCTACCACCCAAAAGAGGTGGCGGAACTGTGCCGGCGCATCAAGCAGGAACTGGGAAAAACCGTTTGGTGTTTTACGGGTTTCACTTGGGACGAGATACAAGCCGACCCGGCATTGCAACTTCCGCTGCAATGGATCGACGTGGTGGTCGAAGGACGCTTCATCGAGGCTCTGCGCGACACGCAGCTGCGCTTCCGCGGCAGCCCCAACCAGCGCATCGTCGACGTTGCAGCATCAAGAGGGAAAACAATACCGGTGGAACTGACCGAATATTATTAATCAGACTAAATACACAATCTATAGAATGACGTTTCTACAACAGATACGCGATGGCATCATCGCTTTCAGCGACTTTATATGCGGATATCCGCTGTTTGTGCTGCTAATCGGCGGCGGACTGTTTCTGTTCATCTACTCCAAGGCTTTGCCAATCCGTTGGCTGAGCCTTGCGCTACATTCGCTCCGCGTAAAAAAACAGGGAGAAGGTCAAATAAGCTCATTCCAGGCACTGATGAGCACCATCTCGTCGACCGTAGGACTGGGCAACATCGCCGGCGTGGCGATAGCTCTGGTTGTCGGCGGTCCAGGAGCCATCTTCTGGATGTGGGTGAGTGCACTTCTCGGAATGGCGACAAAATTTTTCGAGGGCACACTTGCCATAATGTATAAGGGCAAGGACGACCGCAACGAAGTGCAAGGCGGACCGATGTATGTGATTACCAAAGGTCTCGGCAAACGGATGAAGCCGCTTGCGGTGGTGTTCTCCGTAGCGGGAATGGTGGGCAGTTTTGCCCTGATGCAAGCCAACCAGCTCACCGAAGCAATGGCAACCGTCTGCATAAGTCCGCTGCTCGGCATCGCCGACTCCACAACCATGCGCTTCATCATCGGTGTCTGTATCTGCGCCATCGTGTCGGTCGTGGTGCTCGGAGGGCTGAAACGCATAGCCAACGTTGCCACAAAGATAGTGCCCATAATGGTGGGATGCTACTTTCTGATGGTGCTCTACATAATAGTCACCAATCTTGACCTGCTGCCATCCACATTCGCCGCCATCATCAACGGCGCGTTCAACCTGCAGGCAGGCATCGGCGGCATTGTCGGCACAGCCATCATCGGCGCACGCCGCGCCATGTATGTCAACGAGGCAGGTGTCGGTACGGCAGGAATGATGCACGGAGCGTCGATGAATGCCGAACCCGTGCGCGAAGGACTCGTAGCGATGCTCGGACCGGCAATCGACTCCGGACTCGTCTGCACCCTTACTGCGATTCCAATCATAATGGCAGGCAATTTCCACACAGAAGGCGTAGCAGGACTCTCGATAGCCCTTGAGGCATACGACATCCTCATCCCCGTTATCGGAAAATACTTGCTGCTTGTCATGGTTGTGGTGTTTGCCATGTCGACCATGTTCTCCTACTCATACTACGGCTGCAAATGCACGTCCTATCTATTTGGCTCAAAAAACACTAAATACTATCTGTATTTCTACCTTCTCACACTTGTGATTTCCAGCGTGATGACCCTCGGTCTGACTGTAAGCGTCATGGACATAGCCTTTGCGGTTATGGCATTTCCGAATATGCTTGCCGTGTTCTGCCTCGCGCCCAAAGTAAAAGAAGAAATCAAGAAATTCAAGAGCCTGAAATAGCGCCGCGTCAAAAAAACTTATAATAAAAAATACGAGACTCATTTTCTGAATCCCGTATTTCCATTTACACAAAATGTTTTATAGTGCCAGGATTTTTATATGGACTTCTTGTAACAATGTAATGTACTGAGGAATAACAATAAATTAAACATATCTGATTGCCCCTCCACTTCCAAAAGGATAATCGTTTACATCCTTGTTGAGGTAAGGAGAATCTGCAATCAACACACCATAAAAACAACATCTTTCTTTGCTGAAATATACTTTGCTTTCTGCATCATAAGAAGTCCATTCATAACCTTCGACTTTAAGGACAGCACGTACAATCCCACGATATACGCCTAACACATAATCTATTTGACTTGCACGAGACTTTGCTATTGCCCAATACTTACGCGTTTCTTCATAGATGTCCGTTCTCCGATATATTCCATGAACTTTCGCATCATCAAAAGTTCTATTTAAGCTAACTAGTAACAATCGTTCACTTGGATTTACTTTGATTTTCTCACAATCATAAATGGAACTGATTTCATCGACAGTTTTAATACCCTCATCCCACTGGTGATGTCCGCTCACAATATTAGTCAACACTTGTTCAGTATTGAATTTTGGATATGTAAGAAAATCTATAAGAACGGATTCTATCTTTAAAGCCTCTTCTTTTGTTAATTTATGACGAAGGATAAAATGCTCAACTTCTGCCCCGGAAGAGATAATATCACGAATCAGATTAAGTTTTAGTGATTCATCGTTTTCATGAAGCGCAGCTTTGCTATGGTTAAAAACTCTATTGCCACAACCTTTCCCTATATAAAAGATTTTATTGTTTCGAGGGTCTGTTAACGAGTAAACATAATAGCCAAGTTCCTCTATAGTTTTGTCACTGAACTTATTCATAATATTTACATTATTCTTTTTGTAGCGAAATAATAATAATCGGGTATTCTGTCTTTTACTTCAACAACTTTCTTTCCCCATTATCGCCATTTTCCAGCACACTCATTTGGTGGATGGCTATTTGATTGAGTTTTATAAGTCGCTTTCCCTGTGGAATTCCCTGCTCGATAAACACAGCATTCAGATTTTCCATATTGGACAGGCATATAAGTTCATTGATGGTGGCATAATCCCGAATATTACCTTTCAAGTCAGGATTGTTTTCCCTCCATTCCTTTGCCGTCATTCCAAACATCGCTACATTCAGCACATCGGCTTCATTGGCATAAATGATATTTGCCTGTCTGGGCGTTATTTCAGCAGGAATAAGATTCTGCTTGATGGCATCCGTATGTATCCGATAGTTTATCTTTGACAATTCACGTTTTGCCGACCAGCCGAGTTGCCGTACCTCCTCGGTTTTAAGTCTTTGAAACTCTTCTATAAGGTAGAGCTTAAATGGTACACTGATTGCAGAACCAAATTCAAAGGCAATATCTTTGTGAGCATAAGTTCCGCCATAACGTCCCTTTTTTACAACAAGTCCAATAGCACTTGTACATTCAATCCATTCTGAAGCACTGAGTACAAAGGAAGGCAACCCGGCACTTTTTCTAAAGTGGTCAAATTCGACCACTTTAAAATTGGGATTGTGAATTACTTCCCAAGTTCCAAGAAATTCAATCGTATAGCGGTTTCTAATCCAATTCTTGATTATATCAGCAGATCGACTATCTCCCTCTTTGGCTGAAGCCATATCTGTAAGGGAAATGTAATCCTGTTCAGCCCATTGCAAAACAGTTATTGTGTATTTTGAACCGTAATCTTAGCCATAGCACTAAAGTGTTGAATTTCATTACAAAGGTAACCATAATTCACGATACTGTAGCATTTTCAAAGAAATATCATAGCGTTTTCTGATATAAACCATTATGGTATCTCAGAATTATATTACCTTTGTTGGCATAAAGAGTTATTTGACAGCATAGCAATGTAAAACGCTGAAATTCGCACGGTCTCTAACTCGTTACCACAACTTCTCAAATAGCTAGCTAAAAGTTTATTTCTCAAATGACTATATCAAACAGTTGAAAATCTATAATAAAAATTCGTACCTTTGTACAGTTTAAAAAATAGGTATGAAATCATTTCTGCAGATAGAGAATTTGACCAAGTCGTTTGGCGACAGAGTGCTGTTTTCCGATGTTACGTTCGGCATCTATGAAGGCGACAAAATTGGCTTGATAGCGAAAAACGGATCGGGAAAAACCACATTGTTGCGCATAATCGCCGGCGAAGAGTCCTACGACTCAGGCAGTCTTGTGTTCAGAAACGATTTGCGTGTAGGCTACTTGAAGCAGTTGCCCGAACTCGACCCCAACCTGTCGGTAATCGAGGCGTGCCTATCGATCGACGACGAGCCGACGGCAGCCATACGCACCTATGAGCGCGCGCTGGCAAGCGGCGATGCCGACGCATTGGCAAAAGCGATGTCGCAGATGGACGCTGCCGGAGCATGGGACTATGAAGACCGCATACGCCAGACACTGACGCAACTGAAAATCATCGATATGAACCAGCCCGTCGGTCAGCTGTCGGGCGGACAGGTGAAGCGCGTGGCTCTCGCCAAAGTGGTGATCAACGAGCCCGAGCTGCTGATTCTCGACGAGCCCACCAACCACCTCGACATCGATATGATCGAATGGCTGGAAAGCTATCTGCAACGCAGCCGCATGTCGCTGCTGATGGTGACCCACGACCGTTACTTTCTCGACAAGGTCTGCTCAAAGATTGTGGAAATCGACAGCCGTCAGGTGTATGCCTACAACGGAAACTACGACTACTATCTGGAGAAACGCGAGGAACGCCTGTCGGCGCAAAGTGCGGAACTGGCAAAGGTGAAAAACCTGCTGCGCACCGAGCTCGACTGGATGCGCCGCCAGCCACAAGCCCGTGGCTCAAAAGCGAAATACCGCATCGATGCCTTCCACGACCTCACGCGGCGCTCACAGGTGAGACGCGACGACGCCGACGTGCAGCTGAACGTGAAGTCAACCTACATCGGCTCCAAAATCTTTGACGCTGTGGATGTGACAAAGGCATACGACGACAAGGTGATACTCAACGGCTTCGAATACACGTTCGCACGATATGAAAAAGTGGGCATCGTGGGCAACAACGGCGTGGGCAAATCGACATTCATAAAAATGCTCCTCGGCGAGGTGGCTCCCGACTCCGGACATTTCGACATCGGCGAGACGGTGAAATTCGGCTACTACAGCCAAGACGGCATACAATTCAACGAGCAGGACAAAGTAATCGACGCCGTAAGACGCATAGCCGAAGTGGTGGTAATCGATGAAAAAACGCGCTACACCGCATCGCAGTTTCTGCAACTGTTTCTGTTCAGCCCCGAAACCCAGCAGAACTACATCTACAAGCTCAGCGGAGGCGAGAAGCGGAGGCTGTATCTTGCCACCGTGCTCATGCGCACCCCCAACTTCCTCATCCTCGACGAGCCGACCAACGACCTCGACATCACGACTCTCGGCATTTTGGAAGACTACATCACAAAGTTCCGCGGCTGCGTGATAATCGTGAGCCACGACCGCTTCTTCCTCGACCGCACCGTCGACCATTTGTTTGTGTTTGAAGGCAACGGCGTGGTCAAGGATTTCCCCGGCAACTATTCCGACTACCGCGAGTGGAAGACGCTCCAGAAAAAAGAAGAGGAAAAGCCGAAGAAAGAAGAGCCCAAAGCTCAACGCCAACAACGCACGTATGCCAACAAGATGACATTCAAGGAGCGCAAGGAGTTTGACTCGCTTTCTGCCGACATTGCCTCGCTTGAGGAAGAAAAGAAGCAAATAGAGGCCGACCTCAGCGGCGCGTCGCTCAGCGTTGACGAGATTACCGAACGGTCAAGGCGCATGCAGGAAATCATCGACGCCCTCGACGAAAAAGAGATGCGCTGGCTCGAACTTTCAGAAAAAGAGCAATAACAAACCTGTTGGCGGAATTAATTTAGTGCATACTTAATTTTACCAATGGGCTTGTAGTTAATGAAGTTTACGTATTGCAGAATGGTAAGTGCACTAATTTTGCCAATGATCCTGGCAAACAAACCATTCGTTATTTTCGCGTAGTTCCTGATGACCAGAAACTGGTATGTAAGTTGTGAGAATATTGTCTCAATCCTCTTTCTTGCCTTTGCAAACGGAATGAATGTCGGTTTCCAATCCTTTTGGTTGAGCCGATACGGACACTCCAGTCTTATGTGTGCGGTTTCGAACAAGTCAAGCTGTACATCAGCTCCAATATACCCTTTGTCACCATAGATGCTACAGTCGTGATAAGTATGTTTTACATCCTTCATATAATGGAGGTCAGCTACACTTGCCTTTGACAGATCATAGGAATGGATAACTTCACTTAACCCACAGATAGCGTGTAACTTATAGCCAAAATAACACGTATTCTGCGAAGCGCAGAAACCGAAGTCTCGAGCTTGCGAGAAATCGCCGGTACGTCACATCTTGCATCGTTTCCCTCTTGCAACCCTACAGACCTCTATTGGCTTGGAATCAACAAAGAATTGTTCCTCTCCACCATCCATTTCCATGGCAACCCTTTTGCGTAGTTCCTCACACAAGCCTGCAGTTTTCTTCATGCGGTCATTGGACTGTCTCCTTGATAAGAGATAGGAAATGCAGTCCTTGTACTCTTGCAATTTATAGTCGAACAACCACTTCTCACTATCAATGCTCTCTGTCTCTGCTGTCAGGGACAGTGCCACCACTTCCAAGTCAGAAAACTTAGGAACAGGACCACGGCGTGGAACATTACCCGATTCATTGACGAGATTTTCAGAGAATTGCTTGCATATCTCAAGTATTTTGACGAATTTTGCATAAAGGTTGTACATACGATGGTTTGAACTTAATGTTTCAGTCACCACTAAGTTGCTAAAAATCAGCGATATATACAACCTTTTACTCATGTTTATCAACTTAAATTAATTCCGCCAACGGGTAAGTGTTATATTCACCTATGTCTTTACTCTTTATGCAACCACAAAACTCACGCAGTCCTTTGTCTCTGTTGTCGCCATAAGTAGCATACATACCATTAGGTAGAACAATTGCATCTTGGGGCAATGGTTCTGCATCACCAAACAAACCAACTTGTGGCATGGGATGTTGTTTGACTTTCAGATAGTCCATCAAAATTTTGTCATCATAAGCTAATCTTATTATCAGATTGTCGTCAACGCAATGATTCTTTTGAACACCATACTCCGTCAAATCTATTTTTTCACCACACGTTGCTAATTCGTAGCCCCATTTGTGATTAAGAGCAGACAAGCGTTGAGCGAACTCGCACATTTGCGCTTCCGTCCAATCAATATAATTAACCTGTGCTTTTTGTAGGTTTGCTTGAACTTTGCGATAAGATAGAATATCAGCAAAACTAAACACCATTTTCTCAGTATAGCCAAGTAGTTGGTCGCCAATATTCTCCACTTTAGCAAGTAAATTATCTGCGCTTATTCTATCAGTCAATACAAGTGGGTCAAACCTCCAAACCACATGTCCTTTACCTAGTCTGTCCACTAGTTATTTGAACGTTTCTATCCGCTGGGATAGTGAAGGAACATTCTTCTCCGACCCTTCTGCCTAATAATCGTTTAGCGAGTATTGTATGTAGCACTTGATGCCACGCTTTTCTAATATCGGCAGATATTGTAACAATGGGCGTGATTCTTTGACCAAAACACAATAAACCGAGTGTCCTTGTAAGACACATAACTTTTCACCCCATTAAAAGGGTTTGTCCATGCAGAATAACCTGCCTTATCAAGACGATAAAAGAACCAATCTGCATAGAAAGCAGGTATGTCCGTGCTTCGGCTTGCAGAAACAAGAACAGGAACTTGCATATCTACAAGTTCCCCATCCTCACGTGAAAGTTTTTGTTTAACCCATGTTGCCATATTCGATATTTGCTAGAAATCTATATCACCTTCATCTAGTACTTTGTGTTCCAGGTAGGTAAGAACTTGTTCATGCAAACTTTTGCCTGATGATATATAATCGCGAAAACGAAATGTGCATTTTTTCAAAACGAAATGTGCATTTTTTGTGTTTTTTTTTCGCGGTTTCCCAGCTCGTTCTTAATGGGCTTTTGAATGGCTTTTAAGCGGTGTTTAATCACTGTTTGAAAGCCTTTGTTTTCAACGTGTTGCAAGCATAAAAAAGATTTGTTTTGCAGTGAAAATAATTGGCAAAACATTCTTGTTTCTCATATATTTTTCGTACCTTTGTATTGTAAATCAAAGCCTCTTTTGCGCTTCGTTTTATTCATGTTGCATCCATTTGGAACGGCAAAAGTTCGCAGCTTTCGTCGTTCCGCTTTTGGGTTGTTGCATCTTGTTTGTTTGTGCTTGCGAAAGCCAAAACAAATGAGCTTACAGCTTTGCAATCATTATGTCTTTGTAGGCTGCAAAATCATTTATGCGACTGTTTTGCACGTACTTTTGTGCGTCTTTCAGCAGCTTGCCTCCAAAGCTCTGGTTTATCCAGTCGCAAAGCTCTATTATCTGGCTTTTGCCTGATGTGAACAAAACGTATTTTGTGTCGTCCAACAATGTAAGAACGTCCAAATAGTCTTTCAGTTGCCAATATGTATCAGCTTTATATGCGCTGTGTTCTGTCTGCAAATATGGAGGGTCAAGTAAGAACAGAGTCTTTTTGTTTGCCTTGTGAGCATTGAACAGTTCGCGATAATCGCAGTGTGTTACTTCCAGACCACTGAGATAATTTGCAACATTGTAGTCCGTCTTTACCATTCTGTTGTACATGGTCTGTTTGGTCAGCTCCTCATAACTTTGCGCCCAGTTTCCCGAAAACAAAAGAGAACCAGAAAGCGTGATATAATCGACCGCATGTCTCTTCTCTTCCTCTGCACACAACTCCATTATCTTTATTTTCGTTTCTGTGGGGACTTTTTTGTTGTCTGGTACATTTACCAGCAATGGTGCAATGGAACGCAACAGCGCGTTTGTATTGGCCGCATTTGCCAATCTTGTGTCATAATGGTCAAAATCGTTGTAAATCACACGGCAATTGGGCAAGGTGTCTTTCGCTACACGTGAAAGCAGACCAGAGCCTCCGAAAAGGTCAACCACAGTATCTATGTCCTGAGTTTGCGCCAGAACTTCACGAAAACGCCTGACGTAATAACGTTTTGAACCTCTGAAAGGCAGAGGTGAGCTTGAAAATCGCTTAATCATTCAGCATAATGGAAAATTTTTATTATAAATGTTTTGAAATGTCTGATATTCAACGTACCTTTGTGGCAGGTTTGTTAGCTTCGGCGACGTGCAGAACCCTACCACAGGGTTTTAAGTCGATATGAAGAAGGGCTTCCCCCGGTTTGGGGAACTGAACAAAATTTTGATAATGTCCCTTTGCATCCTTGTTATTCTCCGTTGGTAGCGAAAAGCTCCCGATTATTTGGATAACAACTTAAAGATTTTGGACAACACCACATTTCTACGCACGGCATACATTGAGTTACGACCGCAGGGACTTAAAAGAGGAACGCAAAGAGCGCACCTCTTTTTTTTATGCCTTATTCTATGGAAAACGCGCGGTAATACTTGTATTTATAGATATACACAGGACGATTGTTTTTATCAATCCCCTGCTGTATGCGTGTCCTCAGCCTGCGGAGGTGGTATTTTAATTTCAGAATGTTACCGCCGACTGCCACTGAGCCGTCTGCATTGTAGCTCACCACCTGAATGCCTATCTGTGTGTATGCGCTGTTTTGTGTGTGTGCGCTTTTCTTTACCGTTATGGCGTTGCGTACACCTGTCATGCGGTACACCTCGTTACCGCTTGCATCATCCGCCTTTTTCACTACAAAAGGACGGCACAGTCCACCCAGTTCTTTGTTCAGCATATCATGGTCGAGCTTTGTATTTGCCACAGAAATACATTTCGGTACATACCATGTGCCTGCTGTCGATGTGTTCAGCACCACACCTTTATAATGCACATACTGCCTCTTGGGAGCACGCTTGATGCGTTTGCCCCTGTTCTTGGTGTAAGCCTTTCCGCCGCCAGTACTGCGCCAGCGTGAACGGCGTTTCTTGCGCAGCATGATGATTTTGCACCCCTCTGGCAGTTTGCCGTGCCTGATATACACCGTTCCAGCCACGATTTTACATTCGAGGTTCAAGTTTTCGCCCTCCAGCTTCCAGCCGCTGCCGCCTATCCATGTGCTGCCGTTGTAGTAGCGCGTGTATTTCCTGCCGTCTGGCAGATAGACGGTTTGCCGCACGCTCTTGGCCGTACCCGTTGGCAGGACTTCCACACCATAGTTTGTACTATCGCCCACTTTAACGGATTTGGTGCAGCTCACGACGCAAGGCGTGGTCAGTGCGTCCAGCTGTGACTGTGTTACCCCCTCCTTGCTCAAAAGCGGCATTTTCTCCGCCAGAATATCTTGCAGGTAGTTAAGCACGGTCTGCGGCATTTGCTTGATTTTCTCGCCGAGCGTCTGGTTGCTCTCCAGCACAGCAAACTTGCTGTATTCGTAGAACTCACCGCTGGCAGAGGAAGAAAGTGCAGCAATGCGGTATGTACGCGCTTCGGTGTATGTCTCACCGTCTGCCTTAATGTCGGTTTTCTTGGTTGTTACATTTACATACCTGATATTGGCCGACGGTATGGGTTTCGCCGCCAGCGTGAGGACTTCGCCGTTGATAAACGCCAGCCCCGTGTTCGTGCCGTCGGGTTGGCGTAGAATGTACTTGCTGCCGCCGATATATCCCAACAGCTGCAATATCATTACCTGCTGCTGTATAAAGTCCAGCGTCTGCGTGGAAAGTGGATATTTGCCCTGTCCACCCGATGCGGTGGTGGTGCTTGTATAATTTGCTTTTTGCATAGTTGTTACATTTAACTGATAGGCATATAAATTGCCCTTTTTGATATGAGCTTGTATTTATCGACCAAAGCCGCTATTTCGGTGAGGCTCGTGTCGTAGAGGTCTGAGGGTACAGCCACAAGAAAGCTGTTTTGCTGTGCCGTCAGTTTTTCCTCGTTGGTAAGCACGGGAACGGCTGTGTGGTCGTCCTGATACTCGCCCTTGTCATTGTATTGGTTTTCTGGTGCTGCCAGCGCAATGCGCGTGCCTGTCTCCGTAATGGCATACAGCCATTCCCCGTCGCGCTCTATTGTCCGTATGTCGAACTTTACCCCCGTGGGGCTTTTGAAAGCGTCATTGAGCACGGCACGCAAATAACACACTTGCCCGTTGTGGGTCAGTCTGTAGGTATGTGCGGCGCGTGCTTCCGCAAACTGGTCGTAAACCGCTTGCAGACCGACAAGAGCAGCGCGAAGCAGTCCGAAGATGAGAGGCTGGCGGTAGAACGTGGGCAGAAGCTGCAACACAAACCGCTTTAAGTCGATTTCAAACATTATTCTACTGCTTTATATTCCTCATATATGACATTGGCCGTGCCGCCGACTATCTCATAATAACCGCTATACGGTCGGTTATAGCCTACGACGGTGGTATAGTTGCTTGCATTGCGCGCCTTGGCCTGTACACCTCCGCTTGCACTGTTGATGTCCACCACCACGACCGCAGGTATCGCCTTAATGGCTTCCAGCAGGTCGGTATTTCGATAAATGCCGTTAAATGGCAAATTGGTGATTACAGACCGCACCGCCTCGTCCACTGGTTTTGAGCCGTCTGGCAGTTCGCCGCGCTCGTTCATCAGCGTTGGGTCGTAGTAAACTTTCAAGTTAATGCGGATAAGGTCGGCCTCCTCATTGCGAAGCTGCACGCTTACCCCTGCGTCCTTTATCTCGTTTACATAGTGCTTCAGGGCTGCAAACTGGCTTTTGTTAAGCAGGCACGGCTTGCCGTCGTCTGTCCGTCCTGCCACCTTGATGTAAACGGTCGTTTCGTCTTCTGTGGCCACTGCATACTTCACGACCTGAGCCGTATCGATGTCTGTTTCGCTCATGCTGCTGGTGTCGTAGCGGTCGGTGTTCTCCAGAAGTCTGTACCCGTACATGAAAGCCTTTACTTTGTTCACATACCAGCGTAGCGTATGAGGTTCGAGCTGTTCGATGCGGCTGTCCACCTCTGCGGCGTGCTTGTCGAAAAGTACCTCGACCGCCCATACCGCGCAGGCGAAGACATAGAAAAGCACGTTTTCAATGCTTACACTGCTGAACTGCTGGTCGAATGTCTTGCGCGTGTCCAGACCGTAGGCCGTAACGACGGCGCGTTCCTTTGCGAACGCTGCCGTCATTCCATTTTTGATGTCCGAAATACTTCGAGCCATAAGCGCAGCCTTTTAGAGTTCACGGGCGATAAGCTCGTCGATCATAGTCTTTACAGTGCGGCGGTTTTCCTCAAAGGCTTTGAGTTCTTCCGCGTGCTGGTCGGTGTCGGTGCCGTTGGCGAGGATGGCAATCTGGCTGTCGATGTCATATTCCGTACCGATTAGCCCCGCCACGAACTTGGCGCGGCGGTTGTCGTCGTTTACGCCTTTTGCCTCTACCATGGTGCCACCGTCAGGGTGGCTGCCCGTATAGGAGAAGCCCTGCACGCTCTCGCCCGTTTCCTCGTTCTTCACTTCTGCCTTCTCCTCATTGAGGTAAAGCAGGTAATGCTCATTGTCGAACTTTACGAAATTCTTTCTTTCAATGTAACTAACTGTGTGCATAACTCTGTTTATTGGTCGGGGTCGACGATGCTGTAAAAGCATCTCTTACCGTCGCTCCCGATGGGTTGCTTGATAATCTTTGCAGCCACGGGTTCGGTAAGTTCCACACCGTCAAACTGACGCATAAGGGCTTTTGACCCTGTAAAGGTGATATGTTTCACCCACCCCATTACGGGGTTGCCGTCGTCGTCCACAATCTTACCAGAATTGTCTTCCAGCTGTTCGTAAATCTCGTACTGAATGGTTAGCATTTCACCGTCATACTTCGACTTGGAAACGTCGTAGCCAGTCAGATGGATTTCACGGTTGAGAATTGTGTCGATGTGGTACTTGCCGCCTGTGAGCTTTCCCTGTTTTGGTTTGATGTCGCTGAATTTTTTCATACCTAAAGTTTTTATTAAATGTTTACTGTCACAATGTACCATAAAGCCGAGCCGCGAGGCGACTTTTAGGCGTATCTGGTCATTGGCCATGCCGCGCTTCCTTAACCGCGCCACTTCCCTGCATAACGCTTTTTTGTTGCGCTTGCGGGCGAGGCAGTGGTCATGGTAGGTGACATAGCCGATAAAGTCGATGCCACGGCTTTCCACGGGAAAGATTTGGTAGTTCCCTTTCAGCGTCAGTTGTCTGTCATTGTTCAAATAGTCATTAAAATAGACTAAAACACTGCTTAAAAACTGTTTGCTGTCCGAAAGAACCACGATGTCGTCCGCGTAGCGGTAATAATACCGCACGCCCACGAACTCCTTCACGAGGTGGTCGAGTTCCGACAAATAAAGGTTTGCGAAATATTGGGAAATGTAATTGCCGATGGGTACGCCGTCCGCACTTTCGATGATGTCGTCCAGCAGCCACAGCACTGATGGGTCTTTGATTTTCTTTCGTACAACCATTTTCAGTGTTTCGTGGTTTATGGACGGATAGAACTTGCGCACGTCTATTTTTAGGCAGTAGCGCGTCCCGTCGGGGTCTTTGCGTAGGTCTGCACGCAGTCTGTGCAGAAGCGAGTGGATGCCGCGCCCTCTTATGCAGGCGTATGTGTCATTGGTAAAGGTCGGAGTCCATAATGGCTCTAATATCTGCAATATAGCCCACTGTACCACACGGTCGCGGTACGGTAGCTTGTAGATTTCGCGCTTTTTAGGCTCGTACTTTATAAAAATCTCATACGCCGAGGTCGTGTAGGTTCGGGTTTTTAGCTCCGTCTGCAATACTTGCAGGTTCTGAGCCAGATTTTTCTCGAACTCTACCACCTCATCACGCTGCCTTTTGCCCTGCCCTGCATTGTGGGCTGCCAGCAAAAGGTTGGGCATTGAGCAAATTTGCTCAAACAAATAGCCTTTTCTTTTCATTACGGGTCATTGTTTCTTTGGGTCTGCGGGTCTGTCGGGTCTGTCTGCTTTGCATAGTCGGGAATGGTCGAAACGGCGAAAGCCGCCCTACTGATACCCTTTTTGTCTTGCTATCTTTTGCCAAGAGGCAAAGTTCATTTCTCTTTTGTCGCCATTTCTGGTTTATATCTTGCAAAGTATAGGGGCGACGAGTAGTTCGCATTCGCATTCGTAGCCGTGTTGTTCGCATTCGTGTAGAACGCACCTGCGTTCGTGCCATTGTTCGCGTTACCACCAGCCGCGCGGACACGAAGACCACTGCGAGAAAAATGCAACCTGTCGTTATATCTTACGACGGTGCAAAATTAACCATTTTTCAGCGAGAAAACGCCTGTTTCCCAATATATTTCGACCGCCTTACGGCGGTAGTTTTAGGCTACGCGCCGTAACATTCTTTACTTTCGGTATTCAAAATTTCAAAGAGCGACTTTTATATTCTCGTTTTCGGGGCTTCGCCCGTGTCCGTTTTCGTTTTACGCTGCCTGCTCAATGATTGGGTCTTCCTCAAAATAGCAGAGGGGCGACGAAGAGTTCGCATTCGCATTCGCAGCCGTGTTGTTCGCATTCGTGTAGAACGCACCCGCGTACGTGCCATTGTACGCGTAACCACCAGCCGCGCGGACACGAAGACCTTTAGAGGTCTTGGCGTTGGTGTAGAAATAGTCGGGGTAATTGTTAGTAGGACTGCCGCCCACCTCAGTAGGCATACAGCAAAGCCCCTGATAACTTATGCGCTTGATGTAGCCCTCTGTCTGTGGACATTCTGCCACCTTGATTTTGTCGTTTATGGTCGATGGGTCGAAAGCGGCAAACATTGAACGCGAAACGTACACTTCGCTCTTTTCTTCCCCTGCGTCCATTATCAGCCCGCGCGTCCACCGCCACAAGTGGCCATAGCCTGCATACATAAGACCGAAGAAACAAGGCACCTTGAAAGCCTTGTATGTGCCGCCGCTTGCGTCGGGCAGGTTATAGTCCACCAGACAAACGCCGTCGCCTGCCTCCAGCCCCACGCTGGTAGGAACCACGGGGTAATATCCGTTATAGTTACCCCAGTCTGGCATGTCCGTCACACCTGTACCAAAGCCGCCCTGATAAAGGCCGTTTGCGTCTTTTTCTGCATTAAACGCTGCCTGACTGTTCTGCGTTCCCATGATTACCTCAAAGAGGAACTGCACCACGAACTGAGCCACAAACCAGTTTGCCTCCCAACCCTCGCCGCGTTTACGGGCGTATGTGCCGAAGTTCGTTGTGCTGATGTTCGTTGCCGCCATGCCCAGCATGGTGAGCTGTGCAGCGTCCTCCGCAGGTGCTTTGGTGTAGCTGGCCGCTTTCAGTGCCGAGCCACTGCCGCCACGGAAACGCTCAGCGTTGCTAATCACGCTGCAAAGCATTTGGTTTGTTCTGTCCATAACGCCCGCACCGAGCCAGCTTGTGCCGCCTGCGGGTATGCGGATGCTTACACCATTGCCAACGGGTCTATTGAATGTGATGCACTTCACCAGCGCACCGCCCTCATAGAATATATTGGCGAAGAAGCCGTTCCAGCACCACATGCACTGACCCTGCGAACCGTCGAGGGCGGCGGGGCTGCCGTCGTCATACTTTGTGGTGTCCGTCGGGTCGAGTTTGCGCTTCTTGCGGTCGTCTGTCACGAGGTAGCGGCCAAGTCCCAACTTTGCGGGCAGGTCACGCAATGCCTGAAGGCTGCCGTAGTGGCCTGCCGCCGTAGGTGTGGCGTTTGACGTGTTCCAATAGCGGCCAGCTACGGGGTTGCCTGCCTGTTCCACAGCTTCGGCCAGCTCCATGCTGTGCGTTTCGCCTGTCTCGTCCATTACTTCGATGCGCATGTCCTTTAGCGCGCCCTTTGCAGCGTCCAGTTCATTGATACGCTTGCCGTTCTGAAAGGCTGCCAGCATAGCCACCACGCCTTTTTCCTGTTCTGCTGTTAATGCCATAAATTCGTATATATGTTATGTTAAACGTATGTTGCCGTCCTTGTCAAGTCTTATGCCGCCGCTGGTCAGTCTGATGCGGGGCGGCACGACTTCAACCCTGATGGTCTTGTAGTATTTTGTCCCCTGTGTAGGGATAACATGCACGCGGGTGATGCCCGTCTCACGCGCTTGTATCTCTCCGTCTGGCTCAATTTCTACGCTCTGCCCGTCTGTCTGATATATGACGTTCTGAGCGCAGCCGTCGGGTTTTACCTTTGGCTTGATATACTGCCGTACAGGATTGCCCAGCGTCACGGTGTCGGGTGCGTCCACCTTTAGGCCGTTCGGCACGCCCTGCACAACCTGCTCCGCCCTCGCTATGGCAAGCTCCATTTCCGCGCGTGTCGCCTCCAGTCTTTCGGCGGCTGTCGCGGCCTGCTGTCCTGCCGTGTTGGCGTAGGTCGTGGCTGTCTTGCTCGCGTCAGTCGCGCCGATGCTCTCAGCTGTGGCCGTCTTTGCCTTTGCTGTGGCTGCGTCTGCGTCTGTAGCCGCCTGCTTTGCCTTTGCGGTGGCCTTGATGGACTCAGCTGTGGCGGCGGTGGTCTTGGCGGTCGCGTCGGTAGCTGCCGTTGTCGCTTTTTTGCTTTCCGCCGTAGCGGAGGCGGCTTCTCCCGTCGCAGCCTTTGCCGCGTCAGTGGCGGCGATGGTGGCGGCGGTGGCGGCTTTTGCGTTATTTACGGCCGTGTCGTTCTTCCGCTGTGCTGCCTCTATGAACTTCCGAACATTATTGTCCGCACGTTCCGCAGCCTCTGTCGCTGGTTTTTGCAGTACTATGATGTCAGCAGCCGTAAAGTCCTCCCACGTGAACTTGTAGCCTCTTGTGTAGGCTGCCACACAGTCGCTCTCTACCACGCCCTCCGTGTCGCCCATTTTGTCCCACAGCCATATATGCAGGCTTTCGGGATAATACACATTTTGCACACCGTTTTCAAACAGGGCATTATCCAGAGCGAGGTGCAGTTCATGGTGCAGCTCTCCCTCGCCGAGGCCGTGGTCTTTGAAAATCACCAGCAACCCGTCACCGTCTGGCACGCAGCCAGTGTACACGCCGTCCTTTCTCGTCGCCTTTACTGAGTGGCTGCCCACCCAGTAGCGCAGCTCAAAGTCCACGTCGGGCAGTGCCACGACCTTGCCCGTACCGTCACGGAAACGCTCACGGATAACAAAGTCGCTTTTGTAGTTGATGTGTCTTGTCTCCATTATGTCAACCTTATGTTGCCGCTGCCGTCCAGCCTCATGCCGCCGTTTGTCAGTCTGATGCGTGGCGGCACTACCGCGATGGTCAGCGTCTTGTAAATACTCGTTTTCACAGTGGCCACCACATTGACCCTGCCCACTCCCTCCTTCAGCGGGACGATGCTGCCGTCTGGTGTCACCTCCAGCACTCCGTCGCCGCCGATGAAAAGCAGCGAACCGATGCCAAAGGCGGGCAGTGCCCTTGCGCCGATGCGAGGGCGTTGCTGGTTGCCAAGCGTCACCTCCTTGGGGCAGTCGTTCACTTCCAGACGTGTGGGGGCTGACACGTTCTGAGTGCTCAGCAGCCCCACGAGGTTGTCAACCAGCGCACGTGTGGCCTCGCTCTTCTGTGTTTCGGCTGCCGCTGCCTTGGCCGCAGCGTCCACACCCGCAAGGCGGTTGTCTATGTCGTTGGTGATTTCCTGCACGTTGGTGTCGAGAAACAATGCCAGAGCGTCACGCACGTTGCCGCACGCCGTGATAAGGTCGGCAAACAGACTGCCCACCATTTCCACAGTCACGCTCTTTGTCACCACAGCGTCGCGTATGTCACGCGCCCGCTTTTCCAGTGCGGAGGTGTCTATCTCCGCCACCTTGTTTTCTGTCAGTTTTACCATTATGCAAATGTATCGTCAAATTGGTTGCAGAATATGCGGGCGAGCGTCTGCCCGCTCTCGCTTGTCACGTCCTTGCCCTCACTGAGCTGCTGTTGTACTTTCTTGATGCGGTTCACCTCTATGGTGTCGGCGGCGGTGTCCTTTCTGATGTGGGTGCCGCTGTCGAACTGTGAGCCGATGCCTGAGAGTTGCCAGCCCTTTACCTGCGTCGCCTCGTCCACGATGAGCCAGTCGCGCCATGGGCGTGGCGGTATGATGCAGCCGCCTATATATCTGGCGGTGGCTTGCAGCAGGGCGTTTGTTTCCTTGGCCGATATGTCGGTCGCTGGCTCTATGCCTTGCGCCGCGTATGTCTTTTGCACCTGAGCGTCCACAGTGTCGGCCAGCTCCCAGTCGAGCGTCTGCCCGTCTTCCAGCCGCGCCGTGATGCTGATGCCGTTGCGCTCTGCCAGCGCGAAGATGCCCTCCACGCCGCCCAGATATTCCACGGCGATGTCCGCGAGGCTCTGTCTGTCCTTTACTGCTATCTGCATGGTGTCTTTATTTTATGTTTACCGTGCCGTCTGCGTCCACCGTTATGCGGGTGATGTCCACGCCTGCGGCCTTTATCATTTTCTTTGTCTCCTGCGGCCAGAACACGTCACGCTGCCCGCCCAGCATCTGACGCGCCGCCGCACCTATAAGAGGGCGCTCCTTGAACTCGCCGCGCTGTGCCAGCAGCACCGCCTCGATGGTCTGAGCGTCGCAGTCGGTAACTACTGCCGACTTGCGCTCCACAAGCAGGTCGCCCGTCTCTATGTCTGTTTGCAGTCCTTTCATTGCTTCACCTTTTCATTCTCGTAGTCACCACGCTTGCTCTCAGTAAGTCGGCTTCCTGCCCAGCTTGCCACGCCAGTCTTCAGCTTCGCGCCGCCGTCCTGCGGTACGGGTGTCCAGCTCGTGAAAGCCTGCTTGAGCTTGTTTATGTCCTTTTCTATGAGGTTCAGCCGCGTGGTGATGTCTTCCACCTTTACCATGCCGCCGAGTTTTCCGCCGTTCATGGTCACTCCGTTCTCATCCACCACCACGCTGGCGGTGTCCGTGTCCTTGATGACCACCTGCACCTCCTCGATGTCGTCGCACAGTATTACCATGCCCGCGGCACCGTCGGCCACATAGCCTACCATTACAAAGCTGTCCTTGCGTGGTATCTGTACCGCACCCACCGTACTGCCTTGGTTGGCTTGCAGGTTCACACCCAGCAGCGGCGCGTCCTCATTGAGCGGCTGCACGTCCACGGTGCGGGCTTCCTTGTCAACTGCCGTAACGGTGCCGACCGTGAAGCCTGTGCCGTTTCCGCCTTGCGTGGCGAGCTGCTTTATCATTGTCGCGATGTTCATGCTTTTACTCCGCTACTCTCTGCCCTAACGTTATTTCTTGCCGATAACCGCCAGAGCCGTATTTAATGACATTCTTTTTTACTTGATATATACCCATTGGCGTGCCGTCTATCTTGATGCCCACCGTGTCGAGTTTGTCTGCCAGCTTGTAGCCGAATGTCGTCAGGCTGCCCTTGAGGCCGTCGCGTTTCAGGCGTTTAATCTCCTGCTCCGCCCATGCCTTTAGCTGGCTTTCGGTCTTGTTGTAGGTGGTGAGCGTGCGGCGTTCTCCGTCTGCGTCGCCTACCTCCACTTTTATTTTCTTGTTGTCGGGCATGATGCTCACGGCTTTCACGTTCAGCCGCATGGTGTCGGCTTTCTGCTGCTCGAGGCTCTGGTCGTTTATGATGTTCACGCCTGTTGCGAACACCTGCGTGGCGTTTGTACCATGGTCGAAAATTACACCAGCGTAAAGTACAGCCTTCCCGTCCTCATAGCGGAAGAATGAGCGGATGCCGCTTTCTTGCAGTTTGCCCAGCAGACTGGCCACGGTGTCGGATGTCACACGGTATGCGCCTAAAGTCTGCTCGCCCATGACCTTGATGTCGGCAAGCCCCTGGTCTTTCAGCAGCTGTTCCACGGTCACGCTCTTATATGCCTTTTTGACGGCTGGCATTTGTTTTAGCCTGAACATTTCATCCTCGCAGTCAAGCACCACGGGCGTTTTGAACCCTACCTCCTTTATATATCCGACAAAAGCCAGTTCGTTGCTGTCGTCGTAGCCGAGCCACACCTTTACAGCGTCACCGCGTTTTACGGGGATTTCCGTCTCACCGTCCCACTTTAGTTTTTTTGGCAGGGTGATTTTGCAGAGGTCGGTCAGCTTTTCCGTGTCACGGGTGATTTCCACCTCCGTGACAAAATCGAGCTGCCATGTCTTTGCACCCGTTATCTCTATTTTTGCCGTCAGTCTGTACATGGTTCAAATACCGTTTAATGGGTTGTTAAATGCCGTTTAACCGTTTATTTATATTCGGTGCTGTACACGTTATAGTCTCCGTCCGAAAGCAAGGACAATTCTATGGGCTGGTAGTTGCTTTCCGTCGCCTGTGTTACTGAAAAGTTCTGCACCACCACTTTACTGATGTCGAAAAGTTCCAGAAACTCTGAATGTACATATATGGTTTCTTTCACGTCGAAGAACTGCCGCAGCTGCGTGATGCCGTCGGATGGGTATTCGTCCACGATTTTGCCGTCTCTGAGTGCCTGCACGCCCACTATGAGGTTGATGCCATAGTCACCGTCGTTGATATATTCCTTTACCGTGCCGTCCATACCCACCAGCGGCGTGGTAACGATGTTCTTGTGCTTGGATATGGCGGCTATCGCGTCGTTGATGGTCAGCTCTTCGCCGCTCTCTTTCCTGAATGTGAGTTCACAAAGCGCATAGCGGTCAGCCCAGAAACTCTTGTCTGTGTAGGGGCTTGCCACCTCAGCCGCTTCTATATTACCGCCTGCACCGTCCCAGTTAGGCGATGCGGTTGTGCGCGATGGCTTGAAGCGGTAGAGGTAGCCTTTTAGCTGTGTTGCGGCGGATGCGGCCACAAATTTGAAACTGATTGGTAACATTTGCTTTTACTCCATTGCTAAGTTCGTATCGTTGAGGGCAGAAAGCAGGGCTTGCGCCACAACGTCCTTCACTCGTTCCGCGCTTTCTTGCAGGTTCGCGGTGTGTATCTCCAAACGCTCCACGAGTTTGTCCACATGGATGCTCACATTCTTTATCTTGCCGCCGCTGTCGCTGCTGCCGCCCGTCTTCTTGCTGGCAGTCGCGCCTGCCGTGCCACTTGTCACGTCTGGTACGGTCGGGGTGGGTACTTCGGGAATGGTCACGCCTGCTGTGGCTGCCGACTTGCCCTGTTTCTTGGTGCTCTTTTTAGCATTGCTTTTCTCGCCTGCTTTCATTTCTGCGGTGTATGCGTCGTTGAAAGCCTTGCCCACTTCCTTGCCGTAGTCGCCGTATGCGCCTTTCAGTTTGTTCAGTGCTGCCGTGATGCCGCCAGCGTCGAGCTTGAAGGCTGCCTTTATAAGGTCGCCTATCGCCCCGAAAGTCTGCTTGGCCAGATTGCCGATACCAGAGAAAACGGCTTTGAAAGCCGCCCACAGTCCTTTCAGTACCGCACGGAACTTCACCGAGGTATTCCAGAAATAAACGCCCACAGCGATGAGCGCGGCGATGGCCGCAGCTATCCAGCCTATTATCGGGATGTTCATTATGGCAATACTCACAGCCCTGCACGCAGAGACTGCCGAGAGCTTGAACGCGCCGAAGCTCACCGAGGCGATGCCTGCAAAGGTGGCGGACGCACCGCCTGTGGTGATAAGAGAAAGCAGGAACGCACCCAATGCCTTGATGCCCGACCAGATGCCTGCCGTAGAGAAACGGAGCAGGGCTATGGTGCAGCGGCCTATGTTCCCGATGAAGCCCAAAGATATGCCGTTGGCCAAAGCCGTGCGGCTGCCCATAAGCGTGATGCTTATTGCTGCCGTGCGTGCCATGGTGGCGACGCGACCGAGAGCTGCGGCATAGTTTAGGCTCATGGCAAGCCTTACGCCTTTATATATACCAATAAAAACAGGTGTAAGCTGTGATAATGGCGCGGCTGCACTTGCCGCAACCCCAACCCATGCAAAGACACCGCCTGTAAGCTGTGTAAAGCTGATTTTTATGTCCTCTATCTGCTGGCGGAAACGGGCACGTTTCTCTGCGGTACTCTCCATAACGGTGGCGGCCTGCTCCTCTGCGCTGTTTGTGCCCGTTACGGCTTTGGTAAACTGTCCCAGCTGCTCAGTACCCTGCACGAGGGCGCGCGCCGCGTTGGCGTTCTCCATGCCGAACAGCTTGCTGAACAGTGCCGAGTCGTTAAGCACTGGCTTCAACAGTTCGAGCCGCTCTTTCAGGCTCTTGCTCTTGTCGCCTAATGCCAGTACGTCGATGCCTGCCCGTTCCAGTTCCTCGCGCGTGTCCTTGGGCAGGAAGCGGCCTTGTGAGAGTATAGAGAGGGTGTTGCGCAAAGCCACACCGCCCTCGCTGCCTTTCTTGCCTGCCTTGTCGAGCACCTGAATGGCTGCGTTCGTTTCTTCAAAGCTCACGTTTGCTGCCTTTGATGCCATACCGCATTGTTCCAGCGCAGCCTTGATGGCTGGAAGCTCCGCACTGCCCGTCTGTCCTGCCGCTGCCATGACATTCATCATTTCCGCCATTTTTCGGCTCGCCTCCATAGGGTCGGCGAGGCTCACACCGTACTGGTTCATGGCTGTGGTCAACACTTCGGCGGCTGCCGTTCCGTCATTGCCCATTAACTTGCTGGTCGTCTGGATAGCGTCGCCCATGGCTTTGAGTGCTGCGGGGCATTTGCCAATTTCAGGCGAGAGTTGGGAAAGAATTAGTTTGTAGCCTTGTACAGCTACGCTTGCATCCGTACCAAAAGCCTTTGCCGAGCTTCTTGCGTACCCCTCTATGGTTTTCAGTCCCTCACCTGTCACGCCTGCCACTGCCGAAAGGTCGTGCATCTGGCTGTCGAGAGTTACCGCACCAGACCCGATGTCCTTTAATACGCCCGAAACGTTTTGCAAATAGTCAGAAGCCAAATTGAGCTTTGCAAGTCTGCCAGCCCATTTCTCGCATACCTCGCAAACGCCTTCCGCTTTCTTTGTGAAAGTTTCGGCATTTTGCGACATTTGGCTTATGTTCTGCGAAAAATTGCCGCTTATGTTAAAATTATAGACAAACTGTTGCATATCTCATTTTATTTTCTTACATTTGCTGCATAGTAAAACATAACACTATGGTAGAAGCAATTTTTTTATTTTTGGCTAAGGTGGTAACAGTGATTATTTGCGCTGGTTTCCTCGTTTTGCCGTTATATCTCATTGCCACTTTGTTTTACGCAATTTACAAGGACTGTCGTTGCCCGAATAAAGCCAAAAGCACGCGCGATAAAATCTCAGCGTGATTTTTCATCCTCATTTCTTCCAGCCACAAAGCCTCTGCGTACCATTGTGCGAAGTCGTCGCCGCTCCCTGCCGTCGGGTCGATGTGTAGATTTGAACGGATGAGCGCACAGGCTTTTATAAACCCGTCCTTGTCTTCCTCTCCCTCTGGCACGTCAACCCTCAGCAGGTGCGACGTTATACGTTTTTTAGGCTGGCGGCTGCTCCCATCAGCATGGTGTTGAGCTGTGCCATGGTAGGCACGAACAGAACAGGGTCGGTGCGCATGAACTCGCTGCCGCCGAGCCAGCATCCGTCAAAGAGGATTGTGCCAGCCTTTGCCTCGTCTGTCTTCGCCACCTTTGTACTGGCGGCCATTACCTCCATGCTTGGGCGTTTGAAGTAACCGACATGCTTTTCGCCGTCGTCTTCCACCTCGATGCGTGCGACCTTGCGGTGCTGACCTTTCCAGAGTTTTACCTGCTGCTCAGTAACGCCGCCGTCAAATACCTGTATTTCCGTTTTCTTTTCTGCCATAGTCTTAATGGTGTTTAATCTGTTGTTTAATACTGTTTAAGCGTTTATTATTTGTTATGCCATTCGATGTGCGACATAACGAGGTCGAGGTCAACTGTCTTGCCTGTGTCGCCCTCTGACCAGCCGCGCCCGTTCTTCTTGAAAAGGCAGTTGCGCAGCTTGTCTATAACGGGCAGACCTTGTGCAGGCAGATAGCTCACCGTAATGTTAAAGGGGGCGATGTCCTGCAACCTGCCGCTTGGGGCTTGTCGCTGTATGGCCACGACCTCCTCGTGGTAGAGCGTTATTTTTCCCGTGCAGGTGATGCGTCCCTTGCTGTAGCCCACGGGGTAACGGCCTGCACCATATTTCTGGTCGACCTGCTGCTCGTCGTTGTACTCAATGCCTGTAATGCCCGTAACTGGCACGCCTGCGATTGCCACCACGATGTCAGCCCAGCCCACCAACTCGCCGTTTACATACGGAATACCGTTCTGTATCTGTACTTTCATTATTCAAGTGATTTTACAAAACCGATTTTTACTTTGAACTTTCTCACCACACCCACAGGCACGTTCTTGATAGCCACCTCGATGGTGCTTGTGCTCAGCACGTCCTGCTCCGCGTCTATCTCTGCTTTGTAGCCGCTCAGCTCGCCTGCTTTTTCCATTTCCTCCAGCGGTATGTTGGCCGTTGTCTCAAGGTGGCTTACGGTGTAACTTTGCAGCTTGCCCGTGTCAGGGTCGATATACACGTTGCCGCCCAGTTCGGGGGTCAGGTAGGTGCGGATGCCGCGCACGGCCTTGTCCATGGTGCGCACGCTTTCGATGGCGGCATAGTCGCTGGTGGGGCTGTCCATGGTGTGACTGTCATTCCAGTAGCTGCCAGCCACGCCCACCACGTTGTTAAGGAACAGATAGCGGTTTGCGTCGAGCTTCTCCAGCTCGCCCTTGTCTATGGTGCGTACCAGCGTGCCGTCTCCGAGTGCTGGCATACTGATACCTGACGGGAAGTTCTTGACCCATGCGATACACTGGTGTACGGCTGCTTTCGAGAGTGTGCCGAGTGCCACGCCGATGGCCGACACGGTGGCCTTGGTCTTGTTGTCCTTGCTCTTGTAGAGTTCCGCGCCCGTGCCGCTGCCTGCCTGAGCGATAACCACGCTTACACGCGGGTTGTTTGTTGCGAGGTTGCTTGGCAGGTTCTTGTAGTTGCTCACCAGTGGCGCGTAAAGCGTCGAGAGCGGTGCATTCTCCGTATCGAGACTGTCGGCCACAGACTCCAGCTTCACGATATTGTCAGCTGTCGGTGCGGTGTCACCGTTCCAGATGGCCATTTGTCGGATGGCTCCCTCCGCATAGTTCTGCACCGTTTTCAGCTCCTGAAATGTCATGCTCTCTGGTTTTGAGAACAGACCCACGTAAAGCGTGATGCTTGGATTTATGCGGAACACCTCTTCGAGCTGGTAGTGCAGCATCTTCACGCTCCATGCCGTTGCGTCTGCTGTAATGCCCAGTTCTTCGGCCTTGTCTATGGTGCTGACGGCTTGCACTGGCTCCGTCTTGAAAGCGGCGGGAATGTCGGCTTCCAGTAGATAGGCCACAAATCCGCTCACATGGTCTTGGCCGTTTTGTGACTTCGGCACGTTGCCATTCTGGCGCACGATTGTTAAACTTGTTGCCATTGTTATTTACTTTTGTTTCGTTTATATTTGATGATGCCCACGGCTGCGCCTGTGACAAGCAGGACGCACAGTAGCCCGCATTCCCATGAAGTGAATATCGTGTGTGCGGGCTTTACTGTCTCTTTTGTCTTGCTGTCGCTTGTGGTGGCCTTGGTGCCCTTGTCAGTGGTCTGCCGCTCCACTTCGGTATCGGTGCGCTGCTGGCTTTGTTCCGCAGTGCTGTCCTTGCTCTGCACGTTCTTTCGGTGCTTTACCTTGGCTTTCACGGGTGGCAGTCCTGTCTGGCTGTCGGGCGGTTGCGATGTGTCGAAAATTATAACGTCCGTTTCGCTCTGGCTGTTCTGCTCGTGCAGGGTGGTAAGCCTCTTGCTTATCTCCACCCTCACCATGCTGTCGAGCCTTTGTTGGTAGTCGTTATTTTCCTCCGTCTGTGTCGTCTGTTCTGTTGTCGCGTTCTTCGAGCTTCTGCAACTGGCGAGAAACGGGGCAATTATCAGCGTGAGCACAAGAAGGAATTTTCTCCACTGCTTTTCTGAATTTATCCACGTCACGGCGTAAACTGTTTATCTCTTTTTTAAGCGGCGTAACAATACCCTCGACCAAAATGTCGTTTGCCTTGCGCACGTTTTCCAGTTCACTGTCTTTTACGCCAGCGAGTTTTTTCTGTACCTCTGCCCGCAGGCCGTCGATTTCTGCCTTATACTTCTGGCTTTGAAGCTTTGCTCCCAACCATGCGCCCAGAGGTGCGCTAATGGTAGCCGTAAGCGAAGACACGATAAGGGTAATTATTTCGCTGCTCATTCATTTTTATTGTTTTATACCTATCTCTTTGAGCCATGCGGCCACGTCGAATGACGGGCACGCCTTGCCCTTGTTTAGTTGATGGTGTCCGACGATCAATACTTTGGGGTGCTTCTTGTGGAAGTTCAGGACATAACGCTTCAAGGCCGCTTTCTGTGCCTCTGTGCGGGTGTCCTGCGGGGTCTTGCCGTCGGCTGCACAGCCTCCAGCATACACAATGTGTCGGCTTACCGAGTTGAAGCCTGCCGCCCCGTTGGTTATCTCCCAGCTGTCCACCCACTCGTCCTCGTTGTTGGCCACGAGCCGCTCCACACTGCCGTCCAAATGGAAAAGGTCGGTATATCCTACCTGTTTCCACCCGCGACCCACAGGCGGCGGCGAGGTGTGCCAGCGGCGTATTTCCGCTGCCGTCACCTCACGGCCTGCCTTTGTGGCTGTGCAGTGAATGACTAAATACTTCTGTTTCTGTGCCATTCAGTTAGCGGGGATTTATTGTTAGGATGCCTTTGCACTCACCACGGCTGCACGGGTGCAGTCGCCTTTGAGTGGCAGGGCGATATTCCATTTGCGGAAGTTTACAAGGTTGCGGTGGTAGAGCGGGTCGTTCGCCGCGTCCTGATGATAGAACTGCACCGAGCCGTTTGCTTTCATCATGTTGTTTACACGGAAAGCGACCGATGCCTGCATGTCCGTGGCTGCTGGTGCCTTGCCAAATACGATTTTGTTCAGCGTGGTGGCATTGTAGTAAGGGCATTTGTTGTACTCGTAGATGTCGAAGCCGTACAAACGGGTGATTTTACCCTCCGTGTCATTGATGTTGTAATGCTCCGCATAGTTCTTCGAGGTCTCCAGCAAGTCATTACTGTGGTCGGGGCAAAGCACGAGAACACGACCGTCCTGTGGCATTTTCATATTGTCACACTGGCGTTTCAGTTCGATGAGGTCGGCTACAGTGAACTTCTTTCTACCGTTCACGGCCTCGCCCGTGGTGGTGATAACAGGGGTTTTCTTTTCCTTGTTGCCGTCAGGTGCATAGGCGTGGATGGCCTTTTCCCATGTGGTCTCCTTTAAGGCTTCACGGTGACGCTCCTGCACGCTGCCCATTTTGTCGTAACTTACGGCATGAAGCTCGTCATCGGTCACGGGGGTGGCCTCAGTGTCGAAATAGTCGAGGCTCACGGGCTTGTCTGCGTCGTCCAGCTTGGTGATGTTGAGCGGGTAGGTCTTGTTATTGACCAGCACAGTAGGGTCACCGCCGATTTCCGTAAAGTGGATAACGTCTTGGTTCACATACTGGTCGTATGAGCGTACACGGTCATACCAGCCTACCGCTGTGGGTGGCGTGCGGAATGCCTTAATCATTTCGCCTGTCCACACCTCTGTAAGCACGCCAGCGCGTGCCACATTCTTGGGAAGATGGGGAAGCAGGAAAATAGCCACAAGGTTGGCTACCACTGCGCCCTTCCATGCCGAGAAGCCGAATATTGCGGCGATGGCCGCACCTACGGCTGCATTAACCAGTAAGGCCACCAACACGGTGGTTGCTACTGTAAGGAATTGTAATGTCTTGAACTTCATTTGCTTGTTTATTTGCTGTTTAATATGGTGTTTAATGCTGTTTACTGCACCTTTCAGTCTTCCAGTTTCGGGCAGTCGATGCCGTACTCTGCCTTGTAAAGGCGCATATACTCGTTTGGGTTGTCCTTGCGCAGCTTGCTCACTTTGTCGGCTGGCACCTCCGAGAGCTTGGCAAAGGTCGCCTGCTCATGTTGGCCTTGTGGCGCGTCCTTGGTGGTGTCTATCACGTCGGTAGGCTTGCGCGCGGGCTGCATAAGCTCAAGCGTCTGGCGTAGAGCGTCCACGCCTGATGTCTTGCCCAGATTGACAAAGAACTCCTTGCGGTCGGCTGTAATGCGTCTTTCGGTAATTGCTGCGTCCACCTGTGCCGTGATGGCGGCGAGGGTGAGCGTTTCCGCATTGTCGGCCTTTGACTTCAGCGCCGTAACAGCGGCGTGTACCTGCTCCTCCGTCGCGGTCTCAGCCAAGCCGAGGAGCAAAAATGTTTCTTTCTTCATGTTTTTACTGTTTGTATTTTCGTTTGACTGTGCCGCAGCCTCTGGCTTTGGCGTTTCTTCTGGCTTTGAGAGCTTCACAAGCGGCAAAAGGTCGCAGTCCTGACCTGCCGCCAGTTCAAGCAGCTTGCCGCCGCCGTAGAGTTTCAGGGCTTCATCGTTTGCGCCTATGTCCACGATGCTGACCTCAACAAGTTTTGAGGCGGTGGCGGTGGCGCGTGTCTGACCTTGCACGAGCATGGACGGGTCGGTGCTGTACTCCAGTATTTCGATGCCTGCCGAACACATGTTCAGATAGCCGTCCTCCCATTTTGTCGCTATTTTCTTGGCGAACTCGTCTTTTTCGTCAAACTTCGGTGTGCCTATCAGGCGGTCGCCGTCCACACGCAGGTTTTCCATTCTGCCGATGGGCATGTTGTCACCGCCGCGGCGGTGCATCCACAGCAGAACGGGGTTTCTGCAATATTGCGAGGTGTCCAGCCCTGCCGTCATTACACGGCTGCCGTAGCTGTTCAGCCCGCTGGTACTTATTACTACTTCTTTTGGCATTGTATATTTGTTTTGCTTTGTTCAACTTAAATAAGGCGGCGGACTTCACAGCTGGCCGCCTTTGAAATTCGTACTCCTGAAAAAATTCAATCCAATAACCTTAAAAATCTACTATATGACAAAAACTAATCCTATGTGTTGCGGTGGCAGGACTCGAACCTGCAACCTTTGGGGAATGAACCCAACGAGCTGCCATTGCTCTACACCGCGATGTAACACGCTGGCAAAAGTCGCAAAATCCGTCCGCCGCCACAAAAAGAGTGTCGAAGTTTGACACTCTTTTTTCATTTCAGCCCGAAAATGGGGACTTTTGCACTCGTATTACGCCGATAACCACCTCTTTGGCGGTGTGTCGGCGTTTCGTTTTATGTATCACGCTAAAAGCATTAAACTTATGAATGAGCACAAAGAAAGAACTTGAGGACAAGAAGGATTACGCCCGACTCCTCTACATGCAGGGCGAACAGCAGAAGACCATTGCCGAAAAGGCGGGGGTCTCGCCTCAGACCGTCACAAAGTGGGTAAATACTGGCAACTGGTCAGAACAACGCGCCGCGCAGAATATCACACGCCCCGAACTTGTTAATAAGCTGCTGCGCACGGTCGACAAGATGATAGAGACGGTAAATACCAGCGAAGACCCAGACGCAGCCAACGGTTTGGGCGACAAGCTGGCAAAGTTCGCCGCTACAATAGAAAAGCTCGACAAGCACACCAGCATCGTGGATGTTATCGAGGTGTTTATGGCTTTCGGTAAATGGCTGCAATATCAGGCGCAGTTCGACGAGGACATTACGCCCGAACTGTTGAAGACAATAAACAAGTACCACAACCAATATATAAACTACCTCATGCAGAACAAACTAATTAAGTAGCCATGCCAAATTACGACAAACTTACGCCGAAAGAGGCGTTACAGCAGTGGAAGGCGCATTGCGAGACAGTGCAGGAAGCCACCACCGTGGATGCACACGAGACGGACGCGCAGAAGAAACAGCGCATTAAACGCCTGCTTTCAGATTATGGCGCGTTTGTCGACTATTACTTCCCGCACTACACCACCAACCCGCAGACGGGCAGACAAACGCCCTGCGCCCCGTTCCACCTCAAAGCGGCAAAGCAAATCATTTCAGACCGAAATGTAAAGGCGGTTTTCAAATGGCATAGAGGCGCGGCAAAATCCACGCATTTGGACATTTTCATCCCTATGTGGCTAAAGGCGCAGATTTACGGCGGTGCAGAGCTTCGCCAGTTTTGGGTCATGGTCTTGGTGGGAAAGTCTCAGGACAACGCTAACACGCTGCTGGCCGACTTGCAGGCGGAATTACAATACAACAAACGGTATGCCGCCGACTTCGGCGAACAGTACAATAACGGCACATGGGAGGAGGGTTCTTTCGTCACAAAAGACGGTACGGCCTTTTTTGCCCGTGGTCGTGGACAGTCGCCCCGTGGTCTTCGTTATCGCTCCCACCGTCCTGACTACATTGTCATTGACGACTTGGACGATGACGAGCTTTGCGAAAATCCTGCCCGTGTGTCACGCCTCACCGATTGGGTGAAGGAGGCTCTTTTCGGTGCTCTGGATGGTGGCCGTGGCCGCTTCATCATGGTGGGCAACCTCATTGCAAAGAACTCCGTACTGGCTAACATTTGTGCCATAAAGTCCGTTAAGGTCTCGCAGGTCGATATTCTGGACAGGGAGGGGCGTGTGTCATGGGCGGCGAAGTGGACACGCGAAGAGGTGCAGGCCATTGAGGATTTCGAGGGCTACCGCTCCTTTCAAAAAGAGTACATGAACAACCCGATTGTCGAGGGTGCCGTCTTCCGTCAGGACTGGATAAAGTGGGCAAAGCGGCCAGCGTGGCGCGATTTCACGGAAATTGTGCTGTATATCGACCCCTCGTGGAAGTCAAGCACAAAAAACGACTACAAAGCCGCAAAGCTGTGGGCTAAGGACAAAGCGACACGCCTCTGGCACTTGCGCGCTTTCGTGCGTCAGGCCACCATTGCCGAAATGGTACGCTGGTGCTATGACCTCTACGAGTGGGCGCAGCAGACAGGCATTGCCGTAAAGTTCTATATGGAAGCCAACTTCATGCAGGATAACATCTTGCAGGACTTCGCCAGCGAGGGGGTACTGCGCGGCTTTCAGCTGCCCATTATTCCAGACAAGCGAAAGAAGCCCGACAAGTTCCAGCGTATCGAGAGCGTCGCACCCCTGTGGGAGCGTGGCTTTGTCTTTTACGACGAGAGCCAAAAGGACGACCCCGACATGGTGCGTGCCGTTGATTTCACGCTGGCCTTTCAAAAGGGCATGCGCGGCCACGACGATGCGCCCGACGCAGACGAGGGGGCTATCTATCTGCTGCAAAAACATTCGAGCATTTCAAGTTTCACGCCGTCTTTCGGCAAACGTCGGTCGGCTAAAAATATAACATGGTAATGAATAAAGTAAAGCATTTTATCCGCGCCGTGGTCTTTGACCTCCGCGCACGTCGAGCCATTCGTAAGGCTCAGCGCAGTGCAAACCTGCACCGCCGCAAATTCTTGGTGCTTGTATGGAACGGACGTCCGCGTGTCGTTTCCATGCAGGGTGTTAAAAAGCTGATACGTCAGCACCGTTTTTCAAAAGGTTTCACCGCAGAGACGGCACGAAAGGTTGCCATGTTCGAGGCTGTGCCGCAGCCATTGGACAAGTGCCGCAGCTGCTCTTTTTCTTTCCGTAAGCGCAATGTTTCTAAACGATGATGATTACAAGGCGGTGTGCGATGATTTCGAGTTTGAGACGTTGCAGGCCAACACCGACCTCAGACTGACCGCCGAGCGTGCGGCACAGGAACAGATAAGCAGCTACACGCGCCACCGTTACGACATGGCGCGGGCGTTCCGTCAGACGGGCGCAGACCGCAACCCGCAGCTGGTGCAGTGCTGTGTCAACATTGCCCTCTGGCTAATGGTTCACCGTCTGCCGCAAAATATGGGCATAGAGCGGCGCGAAAGCCTGTATAACGAGAGTATAAAGTGGCTGCGTGACGTGCAAGCGTCGAAAGCCTCGCCCGACTTCCCCACCTATATGGGCATTGACGGCGACACAGACGCTAACAACCCTGTAAAATGGGGAAGTCAGAAGATGACGCGTCCTACTTGGTAAACAGATTAAACGCCGTTTAATGGGCTTTCAAAGGCTCATTAAACGGCGTTGAACACTTTATTTAACAGCATTAAAGCAATGGATTTTTTAAGCAGAATTAAAACGGCCTATGCCGCCGTAACAGGCGAGCAGATATATTCACGCTACGACATGCAGCGGCTCGCAAAGTTTGCACGTTCAAAGCAGGGCTTGCGCCTTACTGCGCAGCTCTTGCAACAGACCGACACGCTCACGAAAAAGGATGTGGGCATGTGGAGGCAGGCATGGCAGATGGCCATAAATGTAGATAACCCGCAGCGCGCCCTGCTCTACGACATTTACACGGACAACCTCATTGACCTGCACCTACAGGGCTGTATCTCGCAGCGTGTGGGAATGGTCAAGCGCAACAAGTACCGACTTGTGGGAAAAGACGGCAAAGAAGACGAAAAGGCCACCGACCTGCTCCGCAAGGAATGGTTCGACGACTATTGTACGCACGTCCTCTTTTCACGCTATTGGGGACACTCGCTTATACAGTTCGGCGATGTGGTCAAGACTTCCGACGGCATGAAGTTCGACGGTGTGGAACTTGTGCCGCGCAAACACGTATGCCCTGAGCATGGCGTGCTGCTCAAAACAATAGGCGAAGACTGGCACTGTGGCATTCCATACCGAGAGGGCGAGTTCTCACAGTGGTGTCTGGAAGCTGGCGGCAAAACCGACCTTGGTCTTCTCCTTTCATGCTCGCCCCAGTGTATCAGCAAACGCAATATGCTTGGCTTTTGGGACATGTTCGGCGAAATATTCGGTGCGCCCATGCGTATAGCCAAAGCCACTACGACCGACGACAAAGAACGTGCGAAAATCGAGAACGCGCTGGAAAACATGGGGTCTGCCTTTTGGGGACTGTTCCCAGACGGCACGGATATAGAGATAAAGGAAACAAGCCGCGGCGATGCCTACAACGTCTTCGACCGACGCATTGACCGCTGTAACTCCGAAATGTCAAAGGGTATCCTCAACCAGACTATGACCATAGACAGTGGCAGTAGCCTTTCTCAGTCTGAAACTCACCTCGAAGTCTTCGAGAATGTGGTGGAAGATGATAAGACCATGCTGGCATACAACATTAACGACAAGCTGATGCCGTTCATGCTCATGCATGGTTTCCCCGTGGGCGGCTTACGCTTTGAGTGGGACGATGCAGCCAGTTTTTCGCCTGCCGAGCAAAGAGAAATAGAACGCCTCCTACTGGAATACTACGAGATAGACCCGCAGTATTTCATCGACAAATACAATGTGGGTATCACGGGCGTGCGTCAGGCAAAGACGCAGCCAGACAGTTTTTTCAGATAAGCCCCGCGCAGGCCGCAGACCTGCGCAGCTCTTACGGGGCGTTTCACTCTGCACTGCTCCAGCTCTACGAGGACGATGCCCTCACGCTGGCACACGGCGAGGGCGGCGAGGCTCCTGTGTTCGATGCGGCTCTTTTCGACGATGCCGCACAAATGGTATATGACGCTGGCGGCTTTGATGTCTCGCAGCTCACCGACCCACGCGCCAGAAAGGTCATTGACGAGACGACGCGGATAATTAACCGTGCCGTCGATGCTGCCGTACCGCATGAAGTCCCCGAAACGCTGCGCTATGCGCTTGAAAACAACGGTTTCATATTCTCTGGCTTGAAGACTTTCCACGCGCTCCGCGAGGTTGGGCTTTCCATGCTCGACGACCAGGGGAACGTGAAGCCTTTCGACGACTTCCGTAAAGACGTGCAGCAGATTAACAAGAACTATAATGTAAACTGGCTTAATGCTGAGTATAAGCACGCCCTTGGCTCTTCACTCATGGCAGTTAAGTGGAACGACCTGAAACAGGACACCGACCGCTATTTCCTCCAGTACCGCACGGCGCAGGACTCCCGTGTACGTCCAGACCATGCGGCTCTCGACGGCATTACGCTCCCTGCCGACGACCCGTTCTGGTCTAAATATTACCCGCCTAACGGTTGGGGCTGCCGTTGTCAGGCGGTGCAGGTGCGCCGCTCCAAATACCAGCCTTCCGACCCGAAAGAGGCCATGAAGTTAGGCGACGAGGCCACAGCCACAAACAAGCAACAGATGTTCCGCTACAACGCTGGCACTGAAATGGCACTCTTTCCACCCAAGCACCCTTATTATAAGGCACCAGCAAAGGCAAAGAAAGTCATTAAGCAAATGAGCGAGGAAGAGCAAAAGAAACACCGTATCGACGAAATGATTAAGGAACTGCCCGACACGCTCACCGCAGACGAAAAGAAAGCGGTCGCAGAGCACAACCTTGACATTGAAACGGCTTTCGGTATTTCTAAAGGCAAAGCAATGGACTACGAGAATGCAAATAAAGGCAAAGAGAACCCGAACTTCTCAAAGGGGGGCGGTTATCGCGTGAATTGTCAGACATGCACAGTAACACACTGGCTGCGCCGTTTGGGCTTCGATATGGAAGCAAAGCCAAACATTAAAGGCAGTGCTTTTGATGAAATGAAGAAGCAGGGTATAAACTGGACGGAACGCTTCACCAACTTGGATGGTTCAAAACCTGATTACGACTATACTTATAGTTGGAAGAACAAAAAAGGGTATAAGACGATGACAAGAAAGCGTTTGGATGAATACTTTGCCGAAAAGTGCAGCCACGACGGGGTTTATGAAATTTACTGCGCTTGGAAAGGGGGCAGTGCCCATGTGTTCTGTGCAGAGGTAAAAGGTGGTAAAATTCGCTTTTTTGACCCTCAAAGCGGTAAGGATGATGTACATTATTACCTCGATGATATGAAGCCTAACATGGTAGGGTGTCTGAGAATAGACGACAAACTGATAAACCCGAAACTAAAGAACCTATTTATCAGTAAATAGGGTGTGTGAGAGTTTGAAAGCCTCTGAGCCTGTAACAAGAATAGCCTTGCCGTTTTTAACAATGACAAATAAAGGCAGACCGATAGGTACAGGCATACCGTCGCTATCAATGCGCGAAAGGGCGTAAATATCGCCCTGTGCATTTGACGCGACAAGCTCCGAAGTATTGCAGCCGTTTTCGTTCTGATAACGGACTACTTCAGCAGGTATGTGGCTATTTTCGTTTATCATGCCACAAAGATACGTTCTTTTACTCATAGTTCAATAAGTTATTAACAATAATTTCAACAATATGCCAAATATTCCAGACGGCAAACAGCTTGAAGCCAACATTCTAAAGGATATGCGTGTGGAACTTGCCGACGAGTTCGACAAGAACTTCCAGCGCAAAGCCTTTTTTACCGACGCATGGAAGCCGCGCAAAGACCCGAAAGCTCTTGGCTCTCTCCTTGTGGTCACGGGTGCGATGCGGCGAAGCATCAAAAGCGAGGTCGTCGGCCATGGCGTGCGCTTTTCTTCTTCGCTGCCCTACACAACGATCCATAACGAGGGCGGCAAAGGCACGCTCACGGTTAGGACGCATTACCGCACAAGCAAGAAAGGAAAACGCTATAAGGTTCGCGCCCATAAACGCCGTTTTAACATGCCGCAGCGTCAGTTCATAGGCGACGGTAAAGAAACGCAGCAGCTCATTAAAAACGTGATAGACGACAACCTTCAGCAGTTCAGCATGTCACTTGCACAATTCATAAGAAAAAGAAAATGAGAAAACAGATTTTTAAGGCTATCGCCCAGCGTATCGCCGAGCGTTGCCCCGACATTAAGTTCATAGACCTGTGGAACGAACATGTGGTCGAAGTCGCCACCTCCGTACCGTGGCCGCTCCCTGCCGTCTTTATTGAGTTCGAGCCATACGAGGTGCGCCAGCTCTCGCGATGGCAGAGAGAGGCCGACATTCCCGTGCGCCTCCATATTGTCACACGCTGGCAGGCTTACACCGCTGGCGCAGCCGACAAGCGCATTGACACATCCCTTCAGTACTTCGACCTTATCGACCGCGTGAACGCTGCCATGCAGGGACTGAGCGGCACTGGCTTCACTGCCTTTCAACTCACCGCCAGCGCGACAAACCACAACCACGGCGAACTGATGGAGAACATAGAGCGATGGCAAACCCGCGCCGTGGATGCCACAGCAGAGCGTCCGCAGCAAAGCGTCATGCTTTCAACTATGGAGATTATAGACCGCGTATAGACACACGAAATATCGTGCAAACCGAACGCAAACAAGCTCGCTTGATTTGCTGAGGTGCTGCCGATATTACACTAAAGGCTGCACCCCATTTCTGGCGGTGCAGCCTTTTGTGTCATTTGCCGTACACTGGCATATCGTCCCAAAATTCAAAGAGCGACTGCTCCAGTGCAGTGGGTGGCGGGGGCGGCGGTGTCGGTATGTCCAGATAACTGAGAAACGTGCGGTAACTCATAGGGTACAACGGGCACACATATCGCTGCCACACCGCCTTGTAACATTTGCTGTTGTTGCCTGCTTCATAGTAGCGGTCAACTATCGCGCGCACTTTTCTGATGCGCTCAAGTGTTGATTTGTGGTGTTTTCTTTGCATTGCCCGAAACAATTTGCTACCTTTGCCGACGCTTTATTAACAAATTCGGGGCGTGTTGCTTTTGTCTTCTTTCGGGAATGCATAGGTAGCACGCTTATTTTTTTACTTCTGCCTCTTCCTCTCCGTCGGTGTCCGCGTCTGTCACGCTCAGCGGTATGATGTGCCACTGTCCCTTCTTGTCTTTGTATTCGGCACGGATGAACTGGCGTGTCATGGTGGGCTGGTATGCCTCCTCGATGATTTTAACACCCTCCATGAACTTGTCGTCGTTACTCTCCTCTGCCATTTTCCGAAGTTGCAGCACGCGGCTGGCTTTAAGGTTGCCCATACCGTCACGGCTCAGCAGGCGCATGATGGCGGACACGAGGCTCTTTGTCTTCTCGTCTGTGGCGAGGCTTTCGATGTACTGCTTCACCATGGCGATGCCGTCCTCCACCGTGTCGCGGTAGCCGTCTATGCAGTTGTAACCCAATGTCAGGCGCATGTTGCCGTCCGAATGGGTGAAGGTGTGTGTGCGCTGTGTGTCCTTGGTTATGCCCAGCACGTTGCTCTTGATGTCGAGCACCTGCGCAAAGTTCTGGTACACCTTGGATTTTACCACCTTGATGTTGTCGCTCAGACGGCGCAGCTCTGGTATGGCTGCCGCCACCTCCTCGTCCACCATTTTGGCATAAGTCTCGCGGTCAGCCTTGCGCTGTGCGGCTTCTGCCTCTTTCTTCTGCTTGGCCTGAAAAGCGGCAAACGCTTCGGCCTGTTCTGCGGTCATTTCGACCTTTACTTTCTTTTCGTTTTCCATTGTTCTAAATACTGTTTAATGGGTTATTAAATGCTGTTTATTCGTCACTTTCATGCCAGTTGGCAACCTCTGCCTGATAGCCCGCCCATTCCGCCAGCTGCCGCATAAACTCCTCGTATTCCGTACCGCTCATTTCCACGGTCAGCTCACGGATGGCGTGTTGGGCTTTCTCCAGCTCCTTGCTCATAGCAGTTTCACTTGCTTTATTTCGTCCGTAGCATGCTCAAAGTCGCCGAGCAGCGCATAACCCGCTGCCTTGCTGACCATGCCCACAGCTATGATGATAATGCCAGTAATGGCAAACGGCGCATACACCAGCGCAATGCCCAAACACTTAAAATACTTTTTCATCCTGTCTTGTCGTTTAGATGTTATACAATGCCATGATTAACCCCACTTGAAGCAGCTGCCCGACGATGCCGCCCAATAACGTGGCGGCGATGTCCAGCCAGTCAAACTGCCCGCCGTACATTTTGTCCTTGAACTCCATGCCGACTGCCAAACCAAGCACAAAAAGCTCCGTACCTACAAAGCCGCACGGTATCGCATAAGCGAAGTGCTTCATTCTGTTACTTTCCTTTAACCACATAAACCTTGTTTTTTAAGTTCGTTATATATGTTTCCTTATGCCTCGCCCTGCGGCGAAAAACCGAACACACTGCCCATATCCACCACAGCCGTGTTCTGTTCTGCCGCGATGATGTCCACCGCCTCGCTGTCTTTCACCTTGTTGTTAAACAGCCCTATGAGGTTGCGCAGCCTTTCGCGCGGTATCTTGTTGAAGTCCGTGTGACCTGTCGCTCTGCACGCTATCGCCTTTATCACCGTGGCGTTGCTCTTGCGTCCTGTCTTTCTCAGGTAGCTGCCCACGGCGGCCATAACGCGCTTGCGCAGTTTGTCCATGTCGCCCGTTCCCTGCTTCTCGTTGGCCTGTGCCGAGAGCTTCGCGCAGATGTTTACAAGGTCGTGTGTGTCTATATCCCTGCTGCTTTCCACACCGTAGCTCTCTGCAATGGCGGACTTTTCCTCTGCGCTCAGTCCGAGCACAGTGCAGAGGGTGTGGTATTTCTTGAGCAGCCCTCTGTGTATTTCGTCCATTGTCTTGTTCTCTTTTGCCATAGCTTTATTTGTTTGTTATATTTGCCCAATTTTCGTGCAAGCGAGAGCAAAGCCAAACTTGTTTGAGCTTTGCCGAGTGCCGCCGAAAATCGGACTAAATCTTAGTCCAATATTCTGCCGCGCCTTGCTCCCAGATGATGAAGTCCGCGCCGCCCTCCTTTTTCTCTGCCACCTCATAGCGGGTGGTGGTAAACGCCTTGTAGCCCTCCACTCTTATTTTTATATCTGCATCATAGCGCAGGTTCTGTGCGAGGCTGCCTTTCGGTTCGCCTTTGCGCTCGTGGGCTATGAAGATGAACAGCTTGTCGGGGAACTGCTGGCGTAACTTCATGTAGTCGCTCATTTTGAACCCCAGCCAGTAATGCACGCTGTCTATTACGATGATGTCGGGGCTTTGCTTTTTCCTCAGCCTCGCCGTCAGGTCTTTCAGACTCTCTTTGTCCAGCAGGATGATACGTGTGCCCACTTCTTCCATGCCCACGCGCTCCCATGCCTTTTGCAGAGAGAGTGAAAGACCCTGCTCCAGCGAGTTGTATGCCACACGGCGAAAGCGCGTCAGGTATTTGCAAAGCTGCATCACAAACGTGGTCTTTCCGCAACCGCTGCCGCCGTATATCAGCCATTCGCCGCGAAGCTCTGGCCGCCCGAAGCTGGCGAGAAACGCACCGTCGAAGTCGGCCACGTCGAATTTTGCCTGCAAAACATTCTTGTTACTTATCGCCCTTGCCATGTCGTTATAACGGTTTTATGTCCACTTTCGCCGCACCGTTCGCCGCTTGGATGCACCAGCTCGCAAACACTATTCCAGCAGCGCAGCTCTCTTCTATATCCATGATGCAAAGCACCAACCCCTTGGTCTTCGCACGCTTCACCGTCATGGCTACGGGCGCATTTCTGTATATCCATTCGTCCATAACGCGCACTATTATTTTTGAGGGAAGCCCCAGCGTCACGCGCTGGGGTTTGTTCCATGCCACCTCGTTGCCGTTCTCGTCTTTCATACCCTGCCTCCTTTCTTGATTGTCCAGCACGCACGTTTCACGCGGCGCAGGTCGTTGTCCGAGTCCTTGATGATTGTGCCGATGTCTGCCGCACTGGTCACGCCGTTGGCTCTGCACACCGCCGCGATGTCCTCGTCGTTCACCACTTGCAGCTTCACGAACTTTCTGCCTATGCGGCTGTAAATCTCTTGGTAGCCTCTGCGGTTGAACCTTACGCCGCGTGTTATGCGCTTTTCCAGAAAGTTGGTGGCGCAAAGCACCAGACCGCACTGTCCTTCCAGCTGGTTGTACAGCGATATGAAAAAATAGAGCACTTGGTCGCTCAGCTTGTCGGCCTCGTCCAGCACCACAAGCGGCTTTTCCACCGTTTGCAGTTCTTCCACAATGGCGTCCATTTGCTCGCTCACCGTTCCTGCCATGTCCTTGCCCAACGCACGCAGCAGCTTGGCGATAAACGTGCGCCTGTTCCAGTACTCTGAGCAGCAGAGGTGATAAGTGGCGGGATGCTGTGCCGTGTACTGCTTTATGGCCTCTGTCTTGCCGCAGCCTGCCTCACCTGTCACGGCCATGGCGAGGCTCTCGTTCTTCGCGCTCTCCAGTATGAAGCCCATACGCTCAAAACCTCTGGTCGCCACCGTTACCCACGCCGTGCCGTCGTGCCCTGTCTGTGCCGCGATGCTGCGCCACATGTCGTCGCTTATTGTGTCCCAGTCGTTGTTCAGCACCTTGCTCAGCGTGGCAGAGCTGATGCCCATGCTCTTTGCGGCTTTGTTCTGGCTGCCTTTCTGTGCGCAGTAACTTTTAAGGCGTTCTGCTATCTGTACCTTTTCGTCTTTTGTCATGTTGTATGCTTTTTATTCGTTATTTACTTGATGTTTAGAAAATGGAGTAGTCGTTCACTTCCTCCTGCTTCGGTGTAGGGGCAGGTGTGGGTGCCGTCACTTCCACCGCCTTTGCGTCCTCTATGCCCAGCCGCTTGCGCTCTCTTGGCAGTTTGTGCTGCCCTCTGCTGTCGCAAAGGCAAAGCCAGTTCAGCACGTTGCCCAGCCGTGGGTTGTCCTTTATCAGCTCCTCAGTCGTGTGGAATGTTTCGGCCAGTCTGTCCGTCACGTGTTCTTCCAGTCGGTCGTTGAAGTCATGCACCTTTTGCAGTTCCAGTGCGTCGCCTGCCGTGCGGTCGGCCAAAGCCATAGGCTGCACATACTTTTCTGTGAGCATATAGCGCAGCGTTCCGTCCTCATTCACCGCCAGCACCTCGCCCAAATCGTTGGGGTCGTACAGCACACGCCACTTCTCGCCAGCGTGCTGCCTGAATGTCAGGTCGAATGTGTCATACTCTCGCTTCAGTCCTAACAGCGTAGGGCGCAACCCACCGCCACAAATGGCGTTTGTCTGTCCCGTCGTGTCGCCGAAGTAAAGCAGGTAGTTCTCTTTCGTCAGCGGTAGCCGTCTTTCTGTGGGCAGTTTGCTCAGCAGCTGCATCATCTGCGAATGTTTCTTCTGTCGCTCTGCCGCAATCATGGCGTGGATTTGTGCCCTCACGCCCTGCTCGTCGGGGAACGTGTGGCGCAGCATGTTCAGAGCCTCGCTGTTCGGCTGTCGCTTGGGGTCTGTCGTTACGCCGTAGCCGCTCCAGTTGTTGCACCGCTTGCAGTACGTTTTGTTCAGATACCCGAAATAAGGTTCCACAACTTTGGCCTTCGCGTTCTTCACTCTCGCAGGGGTCAGCTTGTCGCTCATGGCCAAATACAGCGGTGTCATGGCCTTTATGCCGTAGTGGTCGCATTGCAGCTGGTTTGCCCTCAGCATCTGCCCTGCCAGCTCCGCGCTGTGCTGTGCGGCGTTGCGCAGTGCCTCAGTTATCAGCGCAGGGGTCTCGTGCGTGCCTATGGCGTAGCCTATGGGGTAGTCGCAGCAGGGGTCGAGCACCACTTCCAGGCACAGACGGTTTGAGTAGGTCGTCACGTGGTGGCCTTGCGCGTCCTCCTTTACTGTCTGGTAGAGCAGCTCACAGTCCCAGCCGTCCAGCGTCCACATAAGGAACGCCGCGCTTGGTCTTCTGCGCTTCACCTGCATGCTCCTTTCATTTCTGAAATTCGTTGCGCCGCGTCTGCCCGCTGCCGTCACAAGGTCGAGTTTTTCTTTCCACACGCCCACCGTGCTGGCGGTTATCGCTGCCCAGCCCTGCATTTCTGCCACCTTGTTGTAATATTCGGCTATCATCACATTGTCAAGGTTGTTGTGGTGGGCTATCATCTGCGTAAGCACTGCCTCCTGCTGCACGTCGGCCACCTTGGCGGCGTTCGAGTTCTGGAACTTCTTGCTGATGAACACCACAGCACCCTGCTTCTGGTATTCGTTGAACTTCATGTGCAGTCGCCTCGCGTTCTGTGGCAGGCTGTTCGGCCATGTGTCCGATATGCGCGGAAGTGCCGCAGCGGCTTTCTTCCAGAACTCGCCCAGCTTTATTTTTGCTTTGCTCTGACGTATGCGGTGGCTGTTCGCCCGCTCTATACACTCTCTGAAAGCGTTCATAATGGCGCAGTTGTTGGCATATTCTGTCTGCTTCTCGTTGCTCAGGTGCCTGCCGTCGGCCAACACATAGTCGGCGTAAAACTGCATGGCCTCGCCGTCGGGCTGCACACTCTCCACAAAGGGTTTGCTTTCGGCCTTTTCCTGCAAGTCGGGGTAGCGTCTGTAAACTTCCGTTTTGTACTTCAAAGGCAGACTATCCACGGCAAACAGCGCAGGAGTACCATTGCAGCCACGACGAACCTGTGTAATTTGCGAACGTCTGCGCAAATTCTTCACAGTGTCAGCCGTCATAATGCCACCGATAAGTTCGGTGTGGCTTATACATAGCGTGTTACCGTAATACTCCATATTAAAGCCCTCCCGCAAATGTCTGTTCCACGTACAGCTGCTCAATGGTGCAGTGCTTCACCTCACGGCGCACCGTGCCGTCCTTGTCAAACACCTGCACCGTACCCGTGTGCTTGTCGGCCTCCAGCATTGCGCCGTTCTCAAAATACTGGCGCATATATCCGTCCTTGTCGTGGATGGTCTCCATGGCAGGGGTCAGCAAAAGCAGCACGCCGCCCTTCTGCATGGCAAACTTACGTATGCGCAGGCTCAGGGGCGTGTCCAGAGCAAAGCTCAATGCACGCCAGATGGCCATGTCCGAACACTTGAAAGCCGCCTTTATCTCCTTGCGTGCTTCCTTTGTTATCTCAATCTGTTTTCTTGTTGCTTCCATTGTTATGGTGTTTTAGTGGTTATTATAAGTTTTCCAATATGTAGTCACGTTCTCTCTGGTTCAGCTCAAAGCCGTTTTCTATGTCAAGGCGCACAACGGCATCCAGCCCCACCAGATTGATGGCTGCCTCTTTCATACCCTCGTCGTTGTGCTTGTTGGCACCATACAGCAGCGCAATGGCCGCATCCTCCGCCTTTTCTTCCGCCTCGTCCATTTGCTTCTTCCAGTGGTCACGCCATTTCGTCAGCTCCTGCACTTGCTTCACAAGCTCGTCCACGATGTAACCGAACTTCTGCTCGTTCCACGCTGCGCAAAACTCCTCTTTGTCCATGTTGTCAATGGCCATGTACACCTTCTCGATTTCGGCATACTCCGCTGCCGTCACTTTCTTGCCCGTCAGGGCTTCAAATTCCTTTTGTAGCATTGCTTTATTAACTTTTAATGGTGATTATTCGTGATTTTCGGCCTTTTTCACTATCTTTGGCCGCTGTGTTATTACTAACACGGTGCAAAGATAGGATATTTCCTACGTTAAACCAAATTATTTGTAGGATATTTCCTATGTATGGTGAAATATTTAACATTAGGGGCTATGATACTGGAAAGAATAAAGCAATATATCGACTACAAAAGCATTTCTGTTGCTGCTTTTGAGAAAAGTATAGGAATGTCAAATGCTTCATTTGGCAAGTGTTTGAAAAAAGGTGGTGCTATTGGCACCGATAAATTAGAAAATATCCTAAGTGTATATCCAGATATTTCACCTGATTGGTTATTGATAGGTAAAGGCGATATGCTAAAAGGTTCAGGCGTGGTGGCAGAACCAAGCAAAGACGGCACGGGCATACCACTCATACCAGTAGAGGCAATGGCTGGATATTTTGCAGGCGAGCAAACCGTGCTTTTGCAGGAATGTGACCGCTACGTCGTGCCTGCGTTCAGAAATGCCGACTTTCTTATCCACGTGCGGGGCGACTCCATGATACCCCACTATTATTCTGGCGATATGGTGGCGTGCAAAATGCTTTCGCTTACAGATATTTTCTTTCAGTGGGGCAAGGTCTATGTCATCAACACCGACCAAGGCGCACTTATTAAAAAGGTAGAGCAAGGAACTACCGACGAGAGCATCACGCTGGTGTCAGAGAACGAGAAATACAAACCTTTTGAAATATCACGCCGTGGCATCTATCAGATAGCCATTGTAATAGGTGTTATCCGTGCTGAATAAAAAAAACGAGGCTCATTTCATCATTAAACACCTGTTAAACGCTCGCAAACCCCGATAAATAAAGGGTTTGCGCCATTTCTCGCCCAGTGCGTTAAATGGTAATTAAAGGGGTGTTTTCTCCGCAAAAAGCCGCTTTTTGAAGCTATAAAAGTATAGTTAGGGGTGTTATTCGCGAATTATAAGACACCCCAACTGACACCCCAACCAACACCCCAACACCAAAAAACAAACGAAAAGTGCAGGGGAAAGCTGCCGCCACCCTGCACCAAATCACCGCCTTTCTGGCTGCCGTTTAACCACCGATTAAACACTGTTCAAACGCCCATTGAACGCCATTCTGCGCCACCGTAGAGCTGCACCCAGTCAAATACCCACCACACGCGCCATGGGCGGCGAAGTACAGCCCCAAACACCCATCCTGCCCCTCTCTTTCTCCCTCCACACGTCCCAATTCCCCATTTTAAGCCCCTCTCGCGCCTTTTCTTCCCTCTTCCCTCCAATCTACCACCCCACACGTCAGGAAAGCCCACAAACGAAAAGAGCGACGAAAAGCAGCCACCTCGCCACCTTTCGTCGCTCTCACTTCAACCAAATTCAACCCCACGTCGTTCAATCTTCGCCTCGAATTAAACGCTCCACTGAACAGAATTAAACCAAAATTCAACCCACTTCAACCTTTTGCACATTTCGTTTTATCTCCCATCTCCACCCAATCCACACGTAACTCCCTCATTTACAGACATTCCACCTCTTTCAGGCTCACACCCACATTGTACATTTCGTTTTCATGCCCGTAGATATTATAGATTCATTTGTACTCTCTTTTCCAAAAAATCCAGAATTAATCTTAGTTTGCAAATCTTGGTATTTTGAAGCCAATATATCTATGCTCAATAATGCTCTGTTAAAAGACAAGTCTGCATATTCCATTTTAAACATTGCATCTCTTGCCTGAAAAGGCATCAAATTCATAGAAAAGAAATCCTGATCTTTATTAACAACAGACGATACAGTATATTCAAAAGCCTCATGATTTGTTATCATAAGAAGCAAACGATTTTTGAACAAATTAGCATTGGCACTATTTTGCTTAATCGCTTTACTGATAAACAAATATGCAAGACTTGCTAGTTGTTGTCTATCATCAATATCAGAAATTGTTCCATAAGAAAGGAAAATCATTAATCCCATTCCGTAATGTCCAAAATCTTTTATATTTTTTAATTGTTCAGGATTATCCTTATATGAACGCCATGATTTATAAAGGGGATGATATGTTTCATCGCCATTATTTCCAATAGAAAGTTGTTTTAGTGCTTCAACGACCAAACTTTCTGTTTCTACCATTCTACAGGCAGTATTATTTGTGGAATTTTCCGTAGTTTTACTTCCTACCATATATTCAAGTTTAACATTTCTGTCATACAAGAAGAGGATACACTTTTTTACAACATTCTTCTCAAGGATAATCGAAAAACCATAATCCGACAAATCAATCTCTTGCCATCCAAAAGGTGTTTGTGCAGAGACACAATATCCCTTAAGCAAAATCTCAGAATCCGAGAATTTTACTACACGCATTGGTTTGGGGGCAAACTGTGGTTGTCCTGTATCTCCATTTGTTGCAGTCAAGATATACCCATCTCCAGGTGTAAGCTGATACCCAGAACATCCATTGATGTTCTTTTTGATTTTTATATATCTCGGACAGACTTGTAATCCTCTTACAGGTTGACCATTTTCATAACGCTGATGACAGGTAGAATCAAATTCGAAATTAGACAAGAACGATTCTTCACGCCTTTGTTGCTCTTCTTGCTTACGACGCTCTGCCAATCGTCGTTGTTCTTCTGCACGACGCTTTTCTTCTTGAAGACGCAATTGTTCTTGTCGTGCTTTCTCTTTCTTTTTATTGTTCCTAAAATCCGCAAGCAATCTCAATGGCAATCTCAATTGCAGTAAAGAGCTTGAACACTATGCATCATGATAGTATGAGCGTGAATTTTGTCCGATTTGTGCATACCTTCCCCTTACCCCACAATGCGACTTGAGGCAATACGCAGATTAAAACCATAAGGAACGGACTTTATCCGAATCCAGTTTTGAAAGGTCTTGCATAAGCCCGGTTTTCAGTATAGATATTCAGCACGTATTGCCTTGCTGTCATGATCCACTTGGCAGGTACGGAGATGAAGCTGAAGACAAAAGCCTTTATGCGACTCGTTTCCTTGAGCCCGAAAGCCTTGGTGTCAAGCTTGCTAATGATGGTCTTATAGAAATTGTGTATCAATGCCGTAAGCAGAAGGAATACGGTGTTCTCTGACATGAACGACTTGGGGAGCCTGTTCCAGCCGAATCCGTTGTTCATATCATCGAATATACGCTCTTTGCCCCCACGCTTGTTGTAAAATTCGACGATGTCTCTTGTTGATGAGTCATAATCGTTGGTAAGAATGCATCTGTAGGTGTATTCACCTTCCCACAAGTCAAGCTCTCCATCCATGCGCTTTTGTCTCTGAATGACAAGACGATAGCACTTGCCTTCCCATTTCTCAACAAGAATGGAATTGAGTT
>OOBJ01000027.1_pt1 | contig 147823 bp, 116 predicted proteins | sample 1671331 | NCBI WGS metagenome assembly OOBJ01 (sample SAMN06348145, study PRJEB24527) | human gut metagenome | biome: human gut; feature: ankylosing spondylitis patient; material: feces | host: Homo sapiens | place: China | collected 2015-10 | reverse complement strand
AACTCAAAACAAAAGCTCAAATCTGCTATTTTTTGCTTTTTTACTCATTCTTTTTCCGAAAAAACTGCACGCTTGGCGTATTTTTTTGTATTTTTGTGACCATATTATAGTGTTTACCTATGACTATACATCAAATCACATTCAGTCCCACTGGCGGCACGCGACGCGTGAGTGAGTTGCTGTGTGCGGGTATCGGCACCACGGACACCGCCACCGAACTCTGCTCGTGGGAGGACGACATCGCTTATCCCGACATTGCTGCCGATGACCTGGCCGTCATCTCCATGCCCGTCTTTGCCGGACGCGTGCCGATGCTGGCTGTAGAGCGGCTGAAACGCGTCAGCGCCCATGGCGCCCGGTGCGTGATAGTCGCCGTCTATGGCAACCGCGCCTACGACGACGCCCTCGTAGAGATGCAGGACATAGCCACCGCAGCGGGCTTCCGGGTGATGGCAGCCGTGACAGCCATCGCCGAGCACAGCGTGTGCCGGCAGTTTGCCGCCGGACGCCCCGATGCGAGCGACGCCGCGCAGCTTGGTGAGTTTGGTGCCGCCATCCTTGCCCGCCCCGCCCAGTCTGAGCCCATCCCCGAGTTCACTCTGCCGGGTCACCGTCCTTACCGCGAGTACAGTCCATGCGCCGTGCCCGAAGCCGATGACCGCTGTCAGGGCTGCGGAGTATGTGCTGCCCAGTGCCCCACCAGAGCCATCGCGCCAGACCATCCCCAGACCACCGATCCGGCCCTCTGTATCAGTTGTATGCGTTGCGTGCAGGTGTGCCCCGTCCATGCCCGAGGCATCGGACAGCGCCTCTCCATGCTGGCAGCCCATCTCGAACCGCTCTGCCGCGAGCGACAGGAGAACAGACTCTATCTCCCATGATGCCGACTATACAGGGACCGGAATACACCGCGCATGGGGCTGCGGTACGCAAGGTCGTCGCAGCCTTCGACTCGTTCAAGGGCAGTCTCTCTGCCCGGGAGGCATGCGAGGCGTGTGCCCAAGGCATAGGCAGAGTCCTGCCCCACGCCGCAGTAGTTCAGCTGCCGCTGAGCGATGGAGGCGAAGGGCTGGTCGAGTGTGTATGCCGGCTGCTGCCCTCACGCCCTGTGACCGTCGAGGTGCATGGCCCCCTGATGGAGCCTGTCACCGCCGAATATGCCATGTCTATGGATGGTCGTACCGCCTATATGGAGATGGCGGCGGCAAGTGGACTGACGCTCGTGCCCGTAGGGCGGCGCGATGTGATGCGTGCCACCACCTATGGCGTGGGCGAGATGATGGCCGACGCCGTAAGCCGAGGCTGCACCGAGATAGTGATGGGTATCGGCGGAAGCGCCACCTGCGACGGCGGCAGGGGCATGATAGAGGCCCTGGGCGACTGTCGGCGCCTGGCGTCACGGTGTAGAGTCACCGTGGCTTGCGATGTAGACAATCAGCTGTATGGCGAGCGGGGTGCCGCCTGCATCTTTGCCCCGCAGAAGGGTGCTTCGCCCGAGCAGGTCAGGGCTCTCGACGCTCGTCTGCGCGACTTTGCCCGTGCCACTGAGCGTGCCGGACTCGCCACGTCACTACTCGCCCTCCACCCGGGGGCAGGTGCGGCGGGAGGACTGGGCTATGCGCTCATGGCATACCTCAACGCCGACCTCCGCTCGGGCATAGACATCATGCTGGAACTCGCCCATTTCGACGACGCCATCCGTGATGCCGATTTCGTCATCACGGGCGAGGGCAGGTCTGACGCTCAGACACTTATGGGCAAGGTTCCCTGTGGGGTGCTGGCGCGCTGCCGCCGCGAGGGAGTGAAGGCGTGGCTGCTGTCGGGCGCGGTCGACGATACCGAGGGGCAGCTCTCGACTGCGTTTGACCTGGTGGCGGGCATCAACGATGCCGACCCCCGACCGCTCGCCGTGCTGATGCAGCCCGAGGTGGCACGCCACAACCTGGCTGCGACTGTGGCAAGACTCGTTGGTGGGGCGGGATAGACGGAGGTGTGAGAAATCATGTCATCATTTCTCATGAATGTGAACACGTTATTGTATATTCATCCGCATGTGGATGAATGGTTTAAGAAGACAACGCTTCTGAGAAATGACAATTGGCAAACATATTCCGACTTGTTTGTTGTAATTGAGCCCCTTTTTTAAGGGGCTCAATTATTGATTTGATTTTTTCACCTTATATTATATATGGCATATCCAGAAAGAGGACACGACCTGCATAACGGATAATCATATTTTATTTCCTAAACAGTTTCATCGTGCGCCATACATCCTGCATTTGGGCAGATGATGAAATGGTAGGAGTCTGTGATTTGTTGTTCACAACTATTGACTTTTGCGACACATTGGTCTTGATATAATCTGCCAAATCGCCAAGAGTTACATTTCCACGTGACTCCTTTAACTTTTTAAGTAGGAAATACGTAAACAAGCCATGTCCTTTCTCTTTATATGGATAAGCTGTTTCGCTCCCATCTGCAGCGGAAAAGACTACTACATTACCAGTCACCATGTCTTTCTTTGGCTTGATTGCTACACCTCGTGCAGAAACAATCATACCGTTTTCTCTACGGCTACCACTGAAACAGGCATCCATAAAAACTATGACTTGCTTGGCATCGATACTTCCGATAGAAGAATACAGACTACTTAATGGTAAACATGCCTCCAACATAGATGGTGTAGCATCTGCTGGCAGCAGATAGGCTTCATTGTTCTTTTCATTTGGCACTCCATGACCGGCATAGTAAAAAATAACATTTATATCACCCTTGTATGCTTGCGAAATCTGTTTTAATGTACTCAACGCACCCAATATCTTACCATAAGTAGCATCAATATAAACCTTTATGTTTTCTTTCGGAAGACCTAATGTTTTATGACAATACTCAGAAAAAATCTTTGCATCATTGGCTGCGAAAGGAACACTCGCCACATTCTGATAATTCTCATTGCCTATTATGAAGGCAAACGTATTCGAAGATTTTACAGAAGAGACAGGAATGTCTTTGTCTATCGTACGGTCTATTATAGTAACAGGCTGAGTTTTCGCTTTTTGTAATGATAGTGGTTTCGTTTGTACTTTATTGTCAGCTACGTCAACTGTTATTTCTGGCAAATCTATATTTGCAGACAAATTCTGGTCAGGCACATAGTTGTTAAGCGATTTATATACATTGTTACCCAGTTTGAATGAGAATGAAACAATAGCGGCTCTATCGTTAACAATATCGTAGTTCGGTGTTATTTCAACATCATTTTTCCATTTTTCCTTAAAAGTCGGAGCTTGCGCAATAGGGACTTTTATGAATAACGTATCTACATTTTTGATATACACAGGAAAAGTTTCATTTTCAGGGTCATAGGCAGCAAGAAAATATCTCAAGTCCACACGTTTGTTGGTGTTGAGGTATTTTGACTTATACTCTTTTGTCAGTTCCTTTACCTTTAGATTCTGATTGACGGCAGTTACGCGTTTCTTCCACTCTGACTGTTTCTCAAATTCTGATTTTTTCTGCCAGTTCTTTATATCTTCCTCTATTAAGGGTTTGGCATATTCGCTAAATGTCTTAAAGAGGCCACCATACTCAAAGTTGTTGGCCTTTAATGTGTAAAATGCAGACTTAAATGGCGTTTCGCCCCAGCTGTCAAACACCCCGTTATGAATTGTAATTTTGGAAGTGAGTCCATAAATTTCAGTTAGTTTATAACAAAATGCGAAAGCCATATCTCCTATATAGGTCACTTTAGATGGAATAACAATCTTTGACAGACTATGGCAATTATCGAAAGCATAATTACCTATATATTCCAATTGTTTTGGCAGTTCGATAGAAGGAAGTGACATACATCCACTAAAGGCACCATCCTCTATTCGTTTAGTGCCTTCGAAACGGACTTTTCGAAGTCTTTTGCAACCACGCACCATGTTGTTTTCTATCACGGTTCTATAACCCAAATCCAGAGTGTCAAGATAGTTATCCTTATAGTCCCCAAAGATTTGTTTCATGGTCACTCCATGTACATTAACATACGCATAAGTAAGAGATTTGCAGTTGGAGAAAGCGCCATTTCCTATTTTCATGTTCTCATTAAACAAATATATCTTGTTTAGTTTATCACAGTATTTAAATGCAGCGGTTCCTATTTTCTTTATTGATTCAGGTAAATGAATATATTCCAGGTTTGGTAATTGATAAAAGGCGAAATTTCCAATTTCTTCTACTCCATCTTCGAAATCAACGGATACTAAAGACGTATATTTGGTAAAACTATGGTCGCCAATACGTAATGTTTTAGGTATCGTAAGGTAACGAATATTCTTGGCGACATCACTATTAAGGGAGCAAAACAATATAGGATAACTCTTACCTTTATAAGATACATAGGCAGGTATATCTAAGCAAGTAGGGTCTTTCATTTGTTCCGGGTACAAATTATCCACGGAACCATATAGAATACCTACGCTTGTGGTAAGACTATATTCAATACCCTGTATAATGACACGTTTCTCCTTCTTCGCCTCTATTTGGGAGGTGATTCCCCACAAAAAGACAAACAACATCAAATAGCGAAATAAAATCTTTTTTTGTAACATATCATGATAGTGATAGTACGTCCATACTTTGAGAAATTTGGTAGTTTGAGCAGCCACATTTGTTACTAAACAAAAAAGGGAAACCGTAAATGCAAATAATTTTTTCATTGTGATAATCGTTAGTTATTAAATGTTTTTAGTACAATACACCTTAAATGGAAAGTTCTATAAGTATCAGGACAACAACAGCCTGTCCATGATATGCTCATGCCAGACATTTCGCTTGTCTTAGTGTTACACTAAAGATGACCAAAACCTGACTATTGGCAAAAATACAAATTAAATCTGAATAGCCCGCCTCTTTTGATGCCTTTTTTGCAAATATAGTACATTTTTTTGCAATCATGGTTCAACTTGGTATTCTTTTATTCTAAATCACCGCCCCAACCTTAGACTTGCTAACTACCTTTGGTGCATGAATAAAATATCTAACCGCAGTTGCGGGCTCGTATCAATAGTTACGTGGTTGCGTGTCGTAAGTCACGAGCCCACGTATCGTAAGTCACGGGCTCTCGTGACTATTGATACGAGCCGACAACTGTGGTCAGAGGCGCGGCCGGCGTAGTTGCTGCGGTGGTCGGCTTAGTCGCTGCAGTGGCCGGCGTAGTTGCCGCGGAGGGCGGCATGGTCGGCATAGTGGTGGCGATGGACTCTAAAGAAACCGTGATAATTGACAATCATCATGGATGGAGTGAAAATAATCGCCCTTTTCTTTTGCCATGCACCAACCTTTGGCTAACTTTGTAGAAAGTTAGGCCCCTGCGCCCTGCCCCGATGGCAGCCCTGGTCGCAGACACGATGAGCGCTCGGGCCATACCTTATTAATATATCGGTGAACACTATCAGTATATCGGTGAACACTATCAGTATATCGGCGAACACTATTAATATATATCGGCGAACAATAACTAAAAAACATATAATGATGAGAAAAATCTTTGTGATGCTGTCGTTGCTGGCAGCGGCTATGACCCACGCCGCCGAACAGCCCCAGCGCGTGTCGGTGGAGACTCCCCACATGTCGTTAGTCCTGGAAGTGTCGAAAGACATGCAGCCCCGCTATGTCTACCTTGGCGAGCGTCTCGGCAAGCATGACCTCGACAACGCCGTACCTCTGGCGCGCACCCCCATCTATCCCACCTACGGGTCGGAACTGGTGCATGAACCCGCACTCGCCATAACCCACGCCGACGGGGCTATGGCCACCGACCTGCGCTATACAGACACCAAGGTGGTGGCAGAGCCCAAAGCCACGGTGACCATCGTGCGCATGCAGGACAAGGTGTACCCCGTGGTGGTAAACATCTGCTATCGCGCCTATAGCGACGTGGATATCATCGAGACATGGACCGAGATAGAAAACTATGAGAAACGCCCCATCACCCTCAACCGCTTTGCCAGCGCCATGCTGCCCATACGCCGCGGCGATGTGTGGATGACACGCTTCCACGGAGCATGGGGCAACGAGGCAAGGCTCGTAGAACATCCGCTGCAGCGTGGATTTGTGACCGTAAAGAACAAGAACGGTGTGCGCAACTCGCAGACAGAGCATGCCGAGGTGATGTTCTCGCTCGACGGCAAGCCCGCAGAGAACCACGGACGCACCATCGGAGCAGCCCTCTGCTATACCGGCAACTACCGTCTGCAGGTGGAGACCTACAATACCGACTACCACTATCTGCTGGCTGGCATCGACGAGGAGTGCTCTGCTTACCATCTGGCTCGGGGCGAACGCTTTGTCACCCCTGTGCTGGCGCTCACCTACAGCAATGAGGGCAAGGGCGGCGTGAGCCGCACGTTCCACCGTTGGGGCCGCGAGTACAAGCTCTGCCATGGCAACCAGGTACGCGACATCCTGCTCAACAGCTGGGAGGGCGTGTATATGAATGTCGAAGAGAAGAAGATGGACCAGATGATGGCCGATTTCAAGGCCCTCGGCGGCGAGCTCTTCGTGATGGACGACGGATGGTTTGGCGGCAAGTATCAGCGCACCGACGACGCTGCTCTGGGCGACTGGGTGGCCGACACCCGTAAGCTGCCCGGTGGCATCGAGGCTCTGCTCGACGACGCCAAACGCCACGGCATCAAGTTCGGTATCTGGATTGAGCCCGAGATGACCAACGAGCGGAGTGAACTCTACGAGCGTCACCCCGACTGGATTATCAACGCCAAGAACCGTCCGCTCGTGGGTGGACGCGGCGGCAACCAGCTGGTGCTCGACATGGGCAATCCTAAGGTGCAGGACTTCGTCTTCGGCGTGGTCGACAATCTGCTTACCCGCTATCCGCAGATAGCTTATATCAAGTGGGACGCCAACATGTCTATCATGTCTCATGGCTCGCAGACGCTCTCTGCCGCCAACCAGAGCCACCTCTACATAGCCTATCACGAGGGTCTGAAGAAGGTGCTCGAGCGCATACGTGCCAAGTATCCCGACGTGGTGATGCAGAGCTGTGCCAGCGGTGGCGGCCGCGTCAACTGGGGCATACTGCCCTACTTTGACGAGTGGTGGGTGAGCGACAACACCGACGCCCTGCAGCGCATCTACATGCAGTGGGGTACCAGCCACTTCTTTCCCGCCATCGGCATGGCTTCGCACGTGAGCGCATCGCCCAACCACCAGACCATGCGCCGTCTGCCCATCAAGTATCGCTTTGATGTGGCTATGACAGGCCGCCTCGGTATGGAGATGCAGCCCTGCGATATGACCGACGCCGAGCGCGACTTTGCCAAACGTGCCATCGCCGACTACAAGACCATACGGCCTGTGGTGCAGATGGGCGACCTCTACCGCCTGGTGAGCCCCTACGACGACCAGCACATCGCTTCGCTCATGTATGTGACTGAGGCCAAGGACAAGGCTGTGTTCTACTGGTGGAAGATGGCCAACTTCGTAGACGACCATCTGCCCCGCGTGTGCATGGCTGGTCTCGACCCGCAGCGCATGTATCGCGTGCACGAGCTCAACCGCATCGACAAGGACCCCCTCTTCTGCGAGGGCCGTCTCTATAGCGGCGCCTTCCTCATGAACCACGGCCTCGACTTCCCCTACAATCACAAGACCGATGTAGAGACCAACGGATGGTCAAGCCGTGTGCTCTATCTCACAGCCGAGTGATCCCTGGGCGCACAGCCCGTGACAGATAACTTACAAATACATAGATTGCAACGCATTGCGCGTTGCAATTTATGTATATGGCAACAGGAAATAATCTTTTCGTGCTTTGATATCATTGCCTCTAACCGTTACTTGATCTTAATTTAGGCTATTTCCGGTTTTGAGCAGATTGGCTCTGGTCTGGGTGAAGCCATAGCGAGTTATGCCTCCATCAATATGGCATGAATCAGAATCAGCTGACCTGTCGGGTTTAGACCGTTTGGAGCTAATGCGCAAAAAAAGAGGATGACGGCGCTGTGCCGACATCCTCTCGTAAGGGTTGTGATGACGGCTCCGCAGAGGAAGCCGCCATAATGGGTGCTATCAGATGATACTGTTCTTGCGGGTCCACTCGATAATCTCGGGGATGTAGCCGAAGGCCAGTCCGGTGACGGTGTCGGCACAACCGTAGTAAACGGCTACGCGTCCGGTCTCGGGGTCGTGAAGCTCGGCACAGGGGAAACATACGTTTGGCACGTCGCCGGTGAGCTCATACTGCTTCTGCGGAGAGATGAGGTAGGGACCGCTGCGGTAGATGGGCTTCCAGGGCTGCTCGAGGTCGAGCAGAGCCGAACCGAAGCTGTATACATAACCATTGCAAGAGTGGAGTACGCCGTGATAGAACAGCAGCCAGCCCTCGCTGGTCTCGATTGGGATGGGGCCGGCACCAATCTTCATGCACTGCCATGCACTCTGCTCGAATGGAGCGGGAGCCATCACGTGGCGGTGCTTGCCCCAGAAGCACATATCTGGCGACTCGCTATAGAAGATGTCGCCGAAGGGAGTGTGGCCAGTGTCAGAAGGACGAGAGAGCATGGCGAAGTTGCCATTGATCTTCTTGGGGAACAACACGCCGTTGCGGTTGTAGGGCAGGAAGGCGTTCTCCAGCTGGTGGAAGGTCTTGAAGTCGGTGGTCCATGCCACGCCGATGGTTGGGCCGTAGTAGCCGTTGCACCATGTGACATAGTACTTGTCCTCTATCTTGCACACACGTGGGTCGTAGCCATACACCCACTGTCCCACTTCCTCGTTGTCGCACTGGAAACGGAGCGGTTCTTCATTGATGTTCCACTTCTTGCCATCCTCAGAGAAGCCTACGTGAAGCACCATGCGGCGGTTGGTATCATCGCAGCGGAAAACGCCAGCGAAACCATTGCCGAAGGGTACTACGGCACTGTTGAAGATACTGTTGCTGGTGGGCAGCAGGTCGCGGGGGATGATGGGGTTGTCGCTGCAACGCCACATTACATTCTTGCAGTCTTGCGGACGCTCTTCCCAAGGCATGTTGGGCAGGGCCTGTCCTTCAATAATCAGTTTGCTCATAATCGTGATGATTTTGGTTGTATGAATATTATTGTTTCTTGTCAGGATAGGTGAATGGCACAAACCAGGTGATAAGCAGTGCGGGTATGATGAATATCAGCACAAAGAGGAAGAAGCCCTCATAGCCCAACAGCGTGGTGAGCTTGCCGCTCGACATACCGGTGACCATCACGCTGAGGTTCATGATACCCGAGGCGATGGCATAGTGGGACATCTGGTTCTTGCCGGGAGCTATCTGGTGCATCATAAACATGGTGAGGCCCACGAAGCCAAATCCGTAGCCGAAATACTCTATCACGATGCCGCCGCCGATGAGCCAGAGGCTGCTGGGCTGGTAGATGGCGAGGAAGGTGTAGACCAGGAAGGGCAGGTTGAAGATAAGGGCGAGGACAAACAGCACCCGCTTCAGACCGAAGCGTGCGATGACGTTGCCGCCGAGGATAGATCCCACCACGAAGGCTGCGGCTCCGAAGGTGCCATAGTAGGTGCCAATCTGCTCATTGCTCAGTCCGAGTCCACCCTGGGAAACGGGGTCGTGGAGGAAGAGGGGCACCACCTTCATCACAAATCCCTCGGCGAGGCGATAGATGATGATGAAGAGGATGTAGTAGATGATGTGTGCCTTCTGGACAAACTCCTTGAGCACATCCCACAGTTCCTTCAGCGTCTCGCTGGCACTCTTCTTGTCATCGTTGTGCTTGCCGTCGGTGGGCAGGATGAAGTAGTGGTAGATACCCAGCGCGGTCATCACCACGCAGAGGAAGACGAGGATGGCGGTCCAGGCATTGAGCACTCCCACCATGGGGGTGATGATGCCGGCTATCCATACCAGCAGTCCGGTGGCAAAAATCTTGGCGATATTGTAGAATGCACCTTGCCAGCCTATCCACCGGGCTTGGTCCTCCTTGGACAGCACGCCCATATAGGTGCCGTCGGCAGCAATGTCGTGGGTGGCACCACTCAGTGCAACTACGGCAAAGAGGGCTATAGAGATGGCGAAGAAGTTGGGGAGGTGGAGCGAGATGGCTGCCAGACCGAAGACGACGCCACTGACTACCTGGGTGAGGACTACGAAGAACTTCTTGGTCTTGTAGAGCTCAAGCAGGGGGCTCCACAGGAACTTCAGGGTCCAGGGCAGCATGATGAGGCCGGTCCAGAAGGTAATCTCTGCATTGCCTATGCCCAGGTCCTTGTACAGGAGAGACAGTACCATATTGAGCACCACAAAGGGCATGCCCATGGCAAAATAGAGGGTGGGCACCCAGGCTACGGGGCTCACCTTCTTATTGGCTAAATTGATTTCTTTCATTGTTGTTATCAGGTTCTATTTCTTGCATGAGATAAGCAGGTCGGTCTTGCCGTCCTTGACGAGCTTCTGGATAAGCTCGCCGAAGAGAGTGTTCTGCCAGGCAAACCAGGGACGGGTGTAGTGCATCGAGTCCTTGATGTCGAACGACTCGTGGATGACTCCCGTGTTGGCGTCGGTGTCCATAAGCATCTGCACACACTCCTTGATCTCCTTGTCGTCACGGCTGGTCATGGCGCGCATGATGAGGCTCATAGGCCAAGCCATGTCGTAGCCCATGTGGGGACCACCGATGCCTTCGCCAGCCTTACCGCGGAAGAAATAGGGGTTGTCTTCACTCCACACGAAGCGGCGGGTGTTCTGGTAGATGGGGTCATCTATGTCGACATCACCCAGATAGGGCATGGCGAGCAGACTGGGCACGTTGGCGTCGTCCATGAGCAGGTGGTTGCCCATACCGTCGACCTCGTAGGCGTAGATCTTGCCATACTTGGGATGGTCGTAGACGGCATACTTCTGCAGCGCGGCCTTCACCTCGTTGGCCAGGTCTGTGCACTGGCTGGCCATCTGGCTGTTGCCGTTGACACGGGTCAGTACGTCGGCCATCTTGTTGAGGGTGGTCACTGCCATGAAGTTGGAGGGAATAAGGAAGAGGAAAGTGGTGGCATCGTCGGATGGACGGAAGACCGATGCGATGAGTCCGACAGGACGCACGGGGGCTCCAAGGCCCACGTTGCAGACGGTGTCGAGCTGTCGGTCGGTGACGCGCAGGAACCTATAGGAGCCAGGGCCATTCTTGCGCTGCTGCTCGTGGAAGGTGGCAAGGATATTCTTGACCACATCCTGCCAGAGCTGACCCTCGAAGATAGAGGCGTCGCCGGTAACGAGCCAGTACTCGTAAGCCAGACGCAGCGGATAGCACAAGCTGTCTATCTCATACTTACGCTCGTGCACTCCGGGCTTCATGCCGCTGTCGTCGCTCATCCAGCGGCTCTTCTCGGCGAAGTCGCGGTGGAACGCATTGGCGTAAGGGTCGTACTGGATGTTCTTGAACTGACGCAGGATGACACCCTTGATCATCTGCTGGATATTCTTGTCCTTCTTGGCAAACTGGAGATAGGGCCATACCTGGGCTGCAGAGTCGCGGCCCCACATGGCGTGGATGTCGCCGGTATAGACAAAGGTGTCGGGGTTGCCGTCGGCGTCTTCCTCGTAGTGCACGGTGGTGTCGAGGGTGTTGGGGAAACAGTTCTCAAACATCCAGGCGAGATAGGGCGAGTCCTTCAGACGCTTCTTCATGTCCTTGATGCACTGCTCGATGACCTTGGAACGGAAGAGGCGTTCCTCGACAGCCGGGCGCTTGGATACGTAGGGTGTGGCGACGGCTATGGCGTCGATATACTCCTGTCCGAACTCTTTCTGGTTTACCGAAGCCTGGGCCTGGGCCGAGGTCGTGGCAGCAAAGGTGAGCAATCCTGCGATTGCCACCTTTGTGATATTGCTGATGTTCATAGACAGTGTCATTTAGGGACGGTCCTTAACCTTGGTGCCGAACTTAGAGGGCTTGGCACCCATTACAAACTCGAGTACACCGCCCTTCATCAGGTTGGCATAGTCCATATACGACTTGGTATAAGGACGGCCGTTCCACTTGACGCTCTGGATGTACATATTCTTCTTGCTGTTGTTGCGGGCAACGATGTCGAGAGTCTTGCCTTCGCCGACATTGAGTGTGGCGCGGTCGAAGATGGGTGAGCCGAAGATGAACTTGCCGCCCTCGGGCTCTACCTGATAGAGACCTACGCTCGACAGGATGTACCAGGCTGACATCTGGCCTACGTCTTCATTACCGCTGAGACCGTCGAACTCGTTCTTGTACATCTCGTCGAGTGTCTGGCGGATGAGGCGTGCACCCTTCCAGGGCTGGCCAACGTAGTTATACATATATAATATATGGTGGCTGGGCTCGTTGCCATGGGCATACTGTCCGATGAGGCCCGAGATGTCGGGAGAAGCCTCGGCGCCCATGTCGCCGTTGACGATGAAGAGGCTGTCGAGTTTGGAGACAAAACGCTTCTCGCTCTTGAAGCAGCTCACGAGACCGTGGACGTCGTGGGGAACGAGCCAGGCATACTGCCAGGCATTACCCTCGGTGTAGTCGTCCTGACGGTGTACGGCGTGGAAGGGGTTGAAGGGCTCGCGGAACTTGCCCTTGCTGTCAACGCCACGCATGAAACCGGTGGCGGGGTCGAAGAGACGGCGGTAAACCTGGCTGCGGTTGTAGAAGTACTGGTAGTCTTCCTCGTGACCGAGCATCTTGGCCACCTTGGCCACACCGGCGTCGGCGAGGGCATACTCCAGAGCCTTGGCAACGGTCTCGAAGGTGGGGTCGAGGTCACAGGGGATGTAGCCATACTTCTTGAGCAGGTCTATACCACGCTCGTCCTTCATGGCCGAAGCCTTCATAGCCTCGTAGGCAGCCTCCTTGTCAGCCACCAGACCCTTGAGCACGTAGTCGGCGAGGATGGCCACGCCGGGGTTGCCCACCATACAGTCGGTCTCGTTGCCCATAAGATGCCAGATAGGCAGTTTGCCCTGCTGCTTGTAGATATGGATAAAGGTCTGTGCCATATCAGCAGCCTTGTCGGCATGGATGAGCGACATCAGAGGCATGTTGGCACGGTAGGTGTCCCAAAGAGAGAATGTGGTATAGTTGGTGAACTTGCCACGGTGTATCTTGTAATCGGCACCACGGTATTCGCCATTGACGTCGGAGAATACAGAGGGAGCGGTCATCGAGTGATACATGGCGGTGTAGAAGATGGCGCGGTCGTTGGCGTTGCTGGTCTCAATCTTGATTTTGCCCAACTCGGTGTTCCAAGCCTCGTCGGCAGCCTTGGCTACAGCGTCGAAGTCCCAACCGGGCACCTCGGCCTGCATGTTGAGCATGGCGTTGCCCTCGTTGACGGCTGAGAGACCCACCTTGACCAGCACGGGACGGGTGGCGTCGGCGAGCTCGAGCACGGCGATGGTGTCATTGCTCTGCACCATCTTGACGGGAGTGGAGAACTCGGCTGCGAAATACACCTGCTGGTTCTTGGCCCATCCTGTAGACTTGCGATAGCCTGTTATCAGTGTTGGGCTCACCTGGCGCATGCCGCATACTTTCATCGTATCCCATCCGATGCCCTGCAGCAGGTCGAGCTTCATCAGCGCCTTCTTGGCATTGGCGAATGTGTAGCGATGCATACCCACGCGCTGTGTAGCGGTGAGCTCTACCTTGACATTGGGGTTGTTGAGCTTCAGGCCATAATAGCCGGGGCGGACGGTCTCGTCGCTGTGGGCGAAGATTACAGAGTCCTGCGCAGCGGTAGATACGGGCAGCAGAGCGATGTCGCCCAGGTCACCGATGCCGGTTCCGCTGAGGTGGGTGTGACCGAAACCGATGAGTACATTGTCGCTATAATGATAGCCCGAGCACCAGTCCCATCCACGGGTCTTCTCGGTAGGACCGAGCTGGATGTAGCCGAAGGGAACATTGGCACCGAGGAACACGTGGCCATGGCCGCCGGTTCCCACATAGGGATTCACATACTGCGTAAGATTTTCAGCGTGGACAGCCGTGGTGGCACCACACATTACGCTCAAAGCCAGGAAGGCCTTGACAGATAATTTTCTTAATATTTCCATTGTTAAAGCTAATAGTTTTGTACAAAGGTAGCAATAAATTGGCAGAATTTAGGCCTTAGGGATAAAAAAAACACTTGCAGAGGCATATCCGGCGCTATTTTTTATAAAAATAGCCTTCGCAGCGGCAAGCACCGTGATGATGGCGGCGTCGGCAGCGTTTGTGTAAGCCTCGTCGGGGTGCGGGTTGACCTTTGTCAACATCATCATCGATTATGGCGCGATTTATAAAGATTAACGCTATTGTCACATATTATTGCTGGTTTATCATTAACTTTGCAATAACGTATAAAGACATAGCTGATGAAACTGAAGACGATATTCCTGGCCTTGCTGTGGCTCACGACGCTTGCCGCCCATGCAGCCACCGACGGTCAGGGCAAGATGGAGGCCATGCGCGGCAAGGTTCCGGGAAGCTACAACTTCTGGATATTCACTCCCGAGGAGTACGAAGCAGAGGGACGTGGCGTGCCGCTGGTCATATTCCTCCACGGCGCCAGCCTGTGTGGCAACAATTTGGAAAAGGTGCGCCGCTACGGGGTGCTCCACGCCATACAGAAGGGTAAGATTGTGCCTGCTGTGGTGCTGGCGCCGCAGAACGGAGGTGGAGCGTGGAACCCCAAGAAAATCAACGACCTGCTGGAGTGGACCGTGGCACACTATGCCATCGACACCACCCGCGTCTATGTCCTGGGCATGAGCCTGGGAGGCTACGGCACGATGGATTTTGTGGCAGCCTATCCCGACAAGGTGGCAGCTGCCATGGCGCTCTGCGGAGGCTGTTCGGTGAAGGAGCCCGCGGGGCTGGGCCAGGTGCCCTTGTGGATTATGCATGGTACCGCCGACCGCGCCGTGCCTATAGCCCAGTCCAAGCGAGTGGTCGACTATCTGCAGCAGAGCGGCAACGACCAGCTGCTGCGCTACGACTGGATAAAAGGGGGCAACCACGGCACACCCGCACGCCTATTCTATCTGCAGAAGACCTACGACTGGCTCTTCTCTCACTCCCTCCACGACTCGCCGCGTACGGTCGACCGCACCTTCGACATCGATATGGACGATATCCGCCAGACCTACGACGAACTGAGATGGTTCAGAGGAATGTATGACAACGATTAGACGACGATAATGAATATCAAAGCACTCTTTTTCGACATCGACGGCACGTTGGTGAGCTTCACCTCCCACACCGTGCCCGCCTCTACCGTAGAGGCGCTCGAGGAAGCCCACCGGCGTGGCGTGGGCATCTATATATCCACGGGCCGACCCATGGCCTTTATCACCAACCTCAAGCCCATCGCTCACCTCATCGACGGATATATCACCACCAATGGTGCCTACTGCGTGGTGGGCGATACGGTGGTGAGCCGTCACCCTATGGACCCCGACGACGTGGCTACCGTGCTCGCCGACGCCATCGACAACCACTATCCGGTGGTGGTAGACGGTGAGCGGACCATCGTGGTCTACAACAACTCCGACCTCGTAGACCGTATCTATGTCAAGGGGCTTGGCGTAGATGTGCTCGACTACAGCCTGACACTCAAGGACCTGGGCACAGAGGGCATCCTGGAGTTGTCGCCCTTTATGACCCGCGCCCAGGAAGCTGCACTCAGCCCACGTCTGCGCCATGTCACCTCGGGCCGTTGGCACCCGGAGTTTACCGACTTTACCCGCCAGGGTGTCGACAAGGCACTTGGCTTGCGCGAGATGGCCGGTTTCCTGCACCTTGACATCAGCCAGACCATGGCCTTCGGCGACGGTGGCAACGACATCGCCATCCTCAGTGCTGCTGGCATTGGCGTGGCTATGGGCAACAGTGCCGACGATGTCAAGGCGGCTGCCGACTTCGTCACCACCGATGTCGACAACCACGGCATAGCCCACGCTTTGCGCCACTATAAGATTATAGACTGAAAGGTAGGGACAAAAACTATCTCCTTTTAATCAAGAATTAGAGAAAAAAGGATAACAATCAAACATATTATCGTGGAAAACTGCGTAACTTTGCACACACTTTATAACCATAATAAATACATCGACGACAATGACCTTGACTATTGAAAGAAAGAAGGCAATACGCAAAGAGATACGTGACTATGTGATGATAAGCATAGCCATGATTTCCTATGGATTGGGCTGGACCATCTTCCTGCTGCCCAACAAGATACCTACGGGCGGTGTGCCGGGTGTATCATCGGTACTCTACTGGGGCATGGACATCCCCGTCCAGATGTCCTACTTTGCCATCAACGCCACGCTGCTTCTCATTGCGCTCCGCATATTGGGCTGGCGCTTCTGCGTGAAGACCATCTACGCGGTGTCGTTGCTCACGGCGCTTTCCGCCGTCTTCCAGGAGCATCTGGAGAGCATCCATCTGTTGGAGGGCGACCCCTTCATGACCTCCATCATCGGCGGTGTGTTCATGGGTAGCGGTATCGGCTTGGGACTGGCTTTCAACGGCTCTACCGGAGGCACGGATATCGTGGCAGCCATCATCAGCAAGTATCGCAACATATCCTTGGGCCGCGTGTTCCTCGTGGTCGACCTTACCATCATCACCTCGAGCTACTTTGTGCTGCACGACTGGGAGAAAATCATCTACGGATATGTGACGCTCATCGTCTCGTCGCTCTGCATAGACTATGTGGTCAACTCCATGCGCCGTTCGGTGCAGTTCTTCATCATCTCCGACAAGTATGAAGAGATTGGTGCCCGCATCATCAATGACCCCCACCGCGGCGTGACCGTGGTCAACGGCCATGGCTTCTACTCGGGCCGCGACGTCCACATGCTCTTCGTGCTGGCTAAGAAGAGCGAGTCTCACAAGATATTCATGCTCATCAACGAGATAGACCCCAAAGCCTTTGTGTCACAGAGTGCTGTAATCGGAGTCTATGGCGAGGGCTTCGACAAGTTCAAGGTACGCACCAAGCGTTATCAGGAATAATCCTTCATCCACCATGCGCGACGACAGTCAATACATACACGACCTCACGGCTCAGGGCGAGCACCGGCAGCAGGACTTCAAGTACGAAATCACCGACGCTGGCAAACTGGCGCGTTCGGTGTCGGCATTTGCCAATACCGTGGGCGGCCGCCTGCTTATCGGCGTGCGCGACGACGGTACCATAGCCGGAGTCAAGACCGAAGAGGAAATCTACATGATGACCCGTGCGGCCTACGGATGTTGTGAGCCCGAGGCAGACATCAACTTCAAGACCTATCATGTCGATGGGCGCAATGTGGTGGTTGCCACCATTCCGCCCGCCACTGCCAAGCCGGTGTGCGCCTTCGACGACGAGGGCCACAAGACCGCCTATATGCGCATCAAGGATGAGAATGTGGTGGCGTCGCCCGTAATTATAGAGATGTGGAAGCAAGAGCAGCGCGAAGAGAACGTGATGCCCTACACCGATACCGAGTCGGGGCTGATGGAGATGATGCGTCTCAATCCTCACCAGCCTCTCCAGGTCATCTCCAAGATAGCCCATATCAAGCGTTTCCTGGTCATCAAGATACTGGCACGCCTCATCCGCTACGACATCGTGGGCTGGGAGTGGGACGGCGAGGACTTCCTTTTCTATCTGAAATAGGCTGCATCCGTGGCAGGGTACTCTGTGCATGTGCGGGTGCCCCAGTTGGCAACAAATTGCCACGCAAGACAAAAATGTTAATGGTTTTTGTCTTTTATACCAATAGTATTGAGTAAATTTGTAGGCACAAGACTCAAACAATCATCAATATGGAAATCAACAAGGCTTTTATTACCATCGGACTGGCAACAGCTTTGCTGCAAATGCCTGTCGCCGCAGATGCCCAGCACGCCGGTAGTGCATGCTGTGACCACGGCAACAAGACCTGTCGACAGAACCCGCTGCTCCAGAAGAGCACTCTGCCCTTTGGAGCGCCCGACTTCGCACGCATCAAGGAGACCGACTACCTGCCTGCCATCGAGGCTGCGGTCAAGCAACAGCGTGAGAACATCCAGAAGATAGTGGACAACAAGGCCAAACCTACCTTTGCCAACACCATTCTCGCCTACGAGAACAGCGGTGTGCTGCTCGAGAATGTCAGCAATGTGTTCTTCGGACTCTGCAGTGCCCACAAGACGCCCGTCATCGCCGACACCGAGAAGAAGGTGACTCCCTTGCTCACCGACTTGGACAACGAGATATCTTTCAACCAGAAGCTCTTCGAGCGCATCAAGTATGTATACGACCACGAGTACAAGAACCTTACCGGCGAAGACCAGCGACTCACCGAGGTGATATATAAGGGCTTTGTGCGTTCGGGCGCCATGCTCTCTGTCGACAAGATGCAGCGCATGAAGCAGATTAACTCGCGTATCTCCGACCTCCAGCAGCAGTGGGGCAACCTCCTGCCCGAGGCGACCAACAACGCTGTGGTATGGGTCGACAGCAAGGAGAAGCTCGACGGTCTGAGCGATGCCGACATCGCTCAGTGCAAGAAGGATGCCGAGAGCCGTGGTGCCAAGGCTCCCTACTGCATCGTAATCATCAACACCACACAGCAGCCCATCCTCGCCAGTCTGCGCAACCGCGACCTGCGACGCCAGGTCTATGAGGCCAGCATCCACCGCGCCGACGGCACGCGTCCCGAGTTCAACACCTTCTCCATCGTGGCCGAAATGGCTCGTCTGCGTGCCGAGAAGGGCAGCCTGATGGGTTATGCCAACTATGCCGACTACTCGCTCGAGAAGACTATGGCCAAAAACTCGCAGAATGTCAATAACTTCCTCGCCCAGCTCATCAAGAAGTATTCGCCCAAGGTCGACGCCGAGACTCGCGCCATCGAAGCCTATGCCCAGAAGACCGAGGGTGCCGACTTCAAGCTCCAACCCTACGACCGTTTCTACTACTCTGCGCTCATGAAGAAGGAGGTGCTCAATATCAGCGATGACGAGGTGAAACCTTACTTCAACCTTGACAGCGTTGTAGAGAAGGGTGTCTTCTATGCAGCCCAGCGCGTCTACGGTCTCCAGTTCAAGCGCCGCCCCGACATCCCCACTTATCATCCCGATATGAAGGTCTTCGAGGTAAGCAATGCCGATGGCAGTCCTCTGGCTTTGTTCTATTGCGACTACTACCGTCGTCCCACCAAGCGCGGTGGCGCATGGATGAGCGCTTTTGCCAAGCAGAGCAGAGAGCGTCATCAGTTACCTATTATATATAATGTATGCAACTACGCCAAGGCGCCCGAGGGCCAGCCTTCTCTCCTCACCTGGGACGAGGCCACCACGCTCTTCCATGAGTTTGGTCACGCCCTGCACGGCATGTTGTCCGACTGCCGCTACAACACGCTCTCCGGTACAGCCGTAGCCCGCGACTTCGTCGAGATGCCTTCTCAGTTCAACGAGTCGTTTGCCTCCATCCCCGAGATATTCGACCACTACGTGCGCCACTCCGTCACCGGAGCTCCCATGCCTGCCGACCTGAAGAAGCGCATGCTCGAGAGCATCAATTTCCAGACCGCCTACGCTCTGGGCGAGAACCTTGCCGCCACCAGCGTCGATATGGCTTGGCATCTGATGAAGGCCGACGAGGTGCCCACCGCCGACAAGGCTCCTCTCTTTGAGAGCCAGGCGCTCAAGAAGGTGGGCCTGCTCAACGCGCAGATACCTCCACGCTATTCCACCTCTTACTTCAACCACGTATGGGGCGGTGGCTATGCTGCCGGTTACTACAGCTATCTGTGGACCGAGGTGCTGGCAGTCAACATTGCCGACTATTTTGCCAAGCATGGCGCCCTCGACCCCGCAGTGGGCAAGGCGTTCCGCGAGAAAATCCTCAGCCGTGGCAACACCAAGGACCAGATGGAGATGTTCACCGACTTCACAGGCATGACCTCTCCCGACGCTTCCGGACTGCTCAAGGCCCGCGGCCTGTAGCCCTTCCATTGCCGCCGGTCTTCGTCTGTGGGCGAAGGCTGGCGGTACACAATACGACAGATGACAAGAGTCCCGGCAAAGACGACCATTGCGTCTTCACCGGGACTCTTCTTTGATGCGCCTGTTGCTGTCTTTGCGCCAGCCATCCATATCTCCAGTGCGCATCTATACAGAGAGGCGGAGCCCATAGGTCATGGACTCCGCCTCATCATTTGGGTTATCATTGTTGCCGTCTATGCGGCGCGATGATTAGTCGAGGTTTGCGAGCTTGTTATTAGAACCGAGCACGTCAGTAATCTTGTGCTTGTACATCTGCTCCATGAGGTCGCGAGCGGGACCGCAGTACTTACGTGGGTCGAACTCTCCTGGTTTGTCGTGGAATACCTTGCGAACGGCAGCGGTGAAGGCCAGACGAGAGTCAGAGTCGATGTTAATCTTGCAAACGGCGCTCTCAGAAGCCTTGCGGAGCTGCTCCTCGGGGATACCAACTGCGTCAGGCAGCTTGCCACCGTACTCGTTAATCATGTCTACATACTCCTGAGGAACAGAAGAAGAGCCGTGGAGAACGATTGGGAAGCCAGGCAGCTTAACCATAATCTCATCCAGGACGTCGAATGCCAATGGAGGAGGAACGAGCTTGCCGGTCTTGGGGTCGCGGGTGCACTGCTCGGGAGTGAACTTGTAAGCACCATGAGAAGTACCGATAGAGATAGCCAGTGAGTCTACGCCAGTGCGTGTGGTGAAGTCGATAACTTCCTCAGGCTTTGTATAGTGGCATACGTCTGAAGAAACCTCGTCCTCAACACCTGCCAATACGCCGAGCTCACCCTCAACGGTTACGTCATACTGGTGAGCGTACTCTACTACCTTCTTGGTAAGAGCGATATTCTCCTCGTAAGGCAGAGCAGAACCGTCAATCATTACAGAAGAGAAGCCCAGGTCAACGCAGCTCTTGCAGAGCTCGAAGCTGTCTCCGTGGTCGAGGTGGAGAACAATCTCAGGATGCTTGCAGCCCAATTCCTTGGCATACTCTACTGCACCTTCAGCCATGTAACGGAGCAGAGTCTCGTTAGCATAGTTACGGGCACCCTTAGAAACCTGAAGGATAACCGGTGACTTCAGCTCAGAAGAAGCTTTGATGATAGCCTGCAGCTGCTCCAGGTTGTTGAAGTTGAATGCAGGGATAGCATAACCGCCATTGATGGCTCTCTTAAACATCTCGCGGGTGTTAACGAGGCCTAATTCTTTGTAGTTTACCATAATTGTTATTTGTTATAAAAAATGTAGTCATTTACGGACTATGCCCGTATCGCGATGACACAGACCCTATTCCAACTGCAAAAGTACAACGAAAAATCGTCAATCCAAAGGTTGACAATGATTTTTTTTGGCTCGTTGTGGTTGTTTTTCACATTATTTTCCTATTGGCTGTGGTTAGGCGCAGAAATGCAAAATCAACTTTGCAAAACCGAGCCGTCACCACCGTGGCTTCTGCCGTGGCGGAGGCGCAGCGCATAGGCGGTCACTACGGCAAAGCCGATGAGGGGTATCACAAAGGGAACCACCAGGTTGACATGGTCGGCTATCAACCCCATCAGCAGAAAGCCACAGCCGCCGATGGGAGTCATCATCAGCAGCGACGAGGCGCTCTTGGTGTAGGCGCCGAGTCCGCGCAGCGACAGGGCGAAGATGGTGGGAAACATGATGGCTTCGAAGAGATAGATGGCCACCAGCGCCACCATCGATACCATGCCTATATCGGCAAGCACCAGCGCCGTACACGCCACGGCGCCACAGCCGCAAGTCAGCAGCATGGTCTCTGCCGCCAAGCTGCGCATAATCCAGCTGCCCACAAAGCGCCCCACCATGAAGAAGGCCAAGGCACAGGTGATGACCATCGATGCCGTCGAGTCGTCCATCCATCCCTGCCCGGTCACAAAGTTGATGAAGTAGCTGTTGATGGATATCTCGGCAATCTCATAACACAGCAGTGCCGCCAGTCCGAAGACGAAGAGGCGTCGGTGCAGCAGCAGTTCGGCGATATGGCTGCGGCTCAGCCGGGCACTGGCGTCGTCGGCATGGGCTATCTCGGGCAGATTGGCGCGGGTGAAGATTAGTGCCACCACCAGCACGGTGGCTCCCATCACCGCGTAGGGCAGCACCACGCTCTCGATGTTGCCCGAGCCGAAGAACCACTGGCCCACGGCAAAGGTGGCGAAGAGGCAGCCCAGTCCGTTGACCGACTGTGAGAGGTTCAGACGGCTCGTCGATGTCTCGGCGGGGCCTAATTCGGTCACGTAGGGATTGGCGGCAGTCTCCAGAAACACCAGTCCGCAGCCTATCACGAAGAGTGCCAGCAGGAAAGCCCTGAATGTGCCTGCCTCGACGCCGGGTATCATCAGCAGCGACCCTGCCCCGAAGAGCAGCAGACCCAGTACTACGCCGCGCCGGTAGCCATAGCGGTTGATAAACAGGCCCGCGGGGATGGCCATCAGGAAGTAGCCCAGATAGGTGGTCACTTGGATGAGCGACGACTGGGTGATGCTGATGTCCATCTGGTTCTGCAGATGCTTGTTGAGTACATCGAGTATGGCGCGCGCAAATCCCCACAGGAAGAACAGTAGGGTTACCAGTACCAGCGGTACCAGATAGCGGCGGTGGGTGAGCGGTGACAGTCTTTTCATCTTCTATTGGTTCCAATAAAGTGGGGCGCACGTCGGTAGAGTGCGCCCCTGTGAGTGATAACTAAAATCAAAGGGCAGATTAATGCCTATTCATCATCTGCTTCTTACTGGTGGCGGATGTGGCGTGCATCACGTGCATCGTGGCAATACCGCCCGCCGATGGGGCAAAAGTAATGAAAATCGGCGAATTGCCCAACACTATTCCCGATTATTTGTTCACAAAGTTTCCGTTGGCAGTTGTCCTCTATCAGTAGTCCCTGGGGGCAGTCGCTGACAGACCTCTGTCTTTTGTCCTTGCCGCCATGGCGAAAAAAAATCACATCTGGGTATTGCCAGACTCGCGATTTCACCGTATCTTTGCAGCAGGAACAAATAATAATAAGGTAGAATATGACAGCTATGACACTTACAATAATCGTGGGGCTTCTGCTTCCGCTGCTGGGTACGATGCTCGGCTCCGCATTTGTTTTTATGATGAAGCGCGATATGTCTGTGCGACTACAGAAGTCGTTGTTGGGCTTTGCTTCGGGCGTGATGGTGGCAGCATCGGTATGGTCATTGCTCATCCCGGCTATGGAGATGGTGGCTGGGCGTGGAGCGTGGTCGGTGGTTCCTGCTGCGGTGGGCTTTCTTCTGGGCATTGGCTTTCTGCTGGTTATCGACGAGTTTACTCCCCACCTCCATATAGGCACCGACAAGCCCGAGGGCGTCAGGTCTCACCTGTCCAAGACTGCCATGCTTGCCTTTGCGGTGACTATCCACAATCTGCCCGAAGGCATGGCAGTGGGTGTAGTCTTTGCCGGTGCCGAGAATGGTGCGTCATACATCTCTTTGGCCAGTGCCGTCACGGTAGCGTTGGGCATAGCCATCCAGAACATCCCCGAGGGCGCCATCATCTCCATGCCCATTAGGGCGGCGGGCAACAGCAGGTGGAAATCGTTTGTGTTGGGGACGCTCAGCGGAGTCGTCGAACCCATCGGAGCCATAGCCGTCATGGTGCTGGCCTCGCTGCTGCTGCCCGCTCTTCCCTATATGCTCGCCTTTGCAGCAGGAGCCATGTTCTACGTGGTGGTCGAAGAACTGATACCCGAAGCCTCCAGCGGTGCGCACAGCAATCTCAGCACGATAGGTTTTGCCATGGGCTTCGTGTTGATGATGGTTCTCGATGTCGTGATGGGATAGCCGTCAGCAGGGCTGCCATTGCCCAGACCCATCGGCAGTCATGCCGTGGGCGATGCCTTGATACTGATTGGAATATACGAAACAAGCCGCAGCGGTACAGACCTGCTGCGGCTTTGTCTTTTTGATGCCAGGCTGCGGCTTGCGCCGTGTTGCCGTGGCTGTAGAGGGTGGGGGGGTTAGAGCGGATATTCGTCGAAGGCGTAGAGCACGGTCGAGAGATAACGCTCGCCGGTATCGGGCAGCAGCGTCACGATGCGCTTGCCGCGGTTTTCGGGGCGTTGGGCCAGTAGGGTGGCGGCATATACGGCGGCTCCCGACGAGATGCCCGTGAGCAGTCCTTCGTTGGCAGCCAGTTCGCGACCGGTGCGGATGGCGTCGTCGTTGTCGATGTCAAGCACCTCGTCTATCACCGTCGCGTCGTAGGTCTTGGGCACAAATCCGGCACCGATGCCCTGTATCTTGTGCGGACCGCTGGGCTTGCCGTTGAGCACTGCCGACGAGGCGGGTTCTACGGCGACTACCTTGACATTGGGGTTGTACTCCTTCAGACGGCGGCCGATACCCGAGATGGTGCCTCCGGTGCCCACGCCAGCCACAAAGATGTCTATCTTGCCCTCTGTCTGCTCCCATATTTCCTTGCCAGTGGTGAGGTAGTGGGTCTGTGGGTTGGCGGGGTTCTCAAACTGCTGCAGTATCACGCTGCCCGGTATATCGCGCTTCAGCTCCTCGGCGCGCCTGATGGCTCCCGTCATGCCGTCTTTGCCACTGGTCAGTTCTACTCGTGCCCCATAGGCTTTGACGAGGTTGCGACGCTCCACGCTCATGGTCTCTGGCATGGTGAGGATGAGGTGATAGCCTCTCACGGCCGACACCAGAGCCAGGCCCACACCCGTGTTGCCGCTGGTGGGCTCGATGATGGTGGCACCGGGTTTGAGGATGCCACGCTGCTCGGCGTCGGTAATCATGGCGAGGGCGATGCGGTCTTTGACGCTGCCGCCGGGATTGAAATACTCTACCTTGGCAATGATGGGGGTGTCAAGGTGCTTGGTGGCCGAATACTTGTTAAGTTCCAAGAGGGGGGTGTTGCCGATGAGGTCGGTCAACTGTTTTGCAATTTTTGCCATAGTGTTCTTCTTTGTGGTTGGGTCGGCAGCCTCTCCCCACTATAGCGGAAAGAGACGAGGGGAGAGGCCGGCTGACAGTTATTGTGATTATTACTTGACGTAGGTAAGTGCCTCGTCGAGGGCATCGATGAGGTCGTCTACATGCTCGATGCCGATACTCAGGCGTATGGTCGAGGGATAGATGTGCTGCTCTTCGAGCTCCTGGGGAGTCATCTGTGAGTGGGTGGTGGTGGCGGGGTGGATGACCAGACTCTTCACGTCGGCCACATTGGCAAGGAGCGAGAAGATACGCAGGTGGTCGATAAACTCCCAAGCCTCTTTCTCACCGCCCTTGAGCTCGATGGTGAAGATAGAGCCGCCGCCGTTAGGGAAATACTGGTTGTAGAGTTCGTGGTCGGGATGCGAGGCGAGCGAGGGGTGGTTTACCTTGGCCACCTTGGGATGGTGGGCGAGATGCTCAACGATGCGCAGCGTGTTGTAGACATGGCGCTCCACGCGCAGCGAGAGGGTCTCGAGGCCCTGGAGCAGTATCCAGGCGTTGAAGGGGCTGATGGCGGCTCCCGTATCGCGCAGCACCACGGCGCGGATGCGGGTGACGAAGGCGGCAGCACCAGCCACGTCGGCGAAGACGGCACCATGGTAAGAGGGATCGGGCTGGGCGAGCGTGGGATACTTGTCGGCATTGGCCTTCCAGTCGAAGCGGCCGCCGTCGACGATGACACCGCCGAGCGAACTGCCGTGGCCGCCGATGAACTTGGTGGCAGAGTGTACCACGATGTCGGCGCCGTGCTCGAGCGGACGGAAGAGATAGGGGGTGCCAAAGGTGTTGTCGACCACCACGATGGTGTTGTGGCGGTGGGCTATCTCACTGATGCGGTCTATGTTGGTGACGCTGGCGTTGGGGTTGCCGAAGGTCTCTACGATGATGGCCTTGGTGTTGGGACGGAAGGCTGCCTCGACCTCGTCAAAGTTGGCGGGGTCTACGATGGTCGATGTCACGCCCTGAGTGCTCAGCGTGTGTTCTATCAGGTTGAATGTGCCGCCATAGAGATTGTTGGCGGCTATGATGTGGTCACCGTTGACGGCCACATTCTGCAGGGCGTAGGTCACTGCAGCCGCTCCCGAAGCCACTGCCAGTGCTGCCACTCCGCCTTCAAGTGCTGCCATGCGCTTCTCAAATGCCTCCTGGGTGGGGTTGGTCAGTCGGCCGTAGATGTTGCCGGCATCGCGCAGGGCAAAGCGGTCGGCGGCGTGCTGGGAGTTGCGGAACACGTAAGAGGTGGTCTGGTAGATAGGCACGGCGCGGGCGTCGGTGGTGGGGTCGGCCTGCTCTTGGCCTACGTGCAGTTGAAGGGTCTCGAAACGGTACTTCTTGTTGCTCATAATACTTTCCTTTCTAATCGTTTTTGGCTCGTCTGTGGACCTAAATGAGAGGGCAGACAGAGCGCGGTAATACATTTATTGATATTGTCGATGCAAAGTTACGGTGATTTTCACTTTCTCGCAATAGCATACATGGGTTATTTGGACTACCACGATTGTGGTATATTGCATCAGGGGCGGCAGTCAGAGGGCTGGAGACGTCGTCAGCGGTCGATGGAGATGGCGTTTCGAGGGGCTGGAGCCATCGTCGGTGGTTCGTGACTTATGATACGTGAGTCCGTGCCTTTTGAAACGTGGGCGCGTATCATAAGGCACGAGCCCACGTGACTTCCGTCACGAGCCGCCAACCGTGGTCTGCGCTCCCAGCAGAGGCGGTGGCTGCCTCGGCGGGGATAAGAAAAGAGGGAGCCCGCTTCTATCAGCGAACTCCCTCGGTGTGATAACACTAATTAGGTATGGATTATATCTTGGTAATGATACCTGCTTTGCTTTGGCTCAGAAACTCCACCACCTTGCGCACCTCGGCGCCGTCGGGCACCTGGTCCTTAATCTGGTTGATGGCGTCAAAGAGCGAGGTCTGGCCGTGGAATACCAGTCGGTAGGCATTGGCCACGTGCTTGCGCACCTTCTCGTCGATGCCGGCAGCCTCCATGATGACGTTGTTGGGACCGCCGTAAGCCACCGGTTTGCCACCGGCGAGGATGTAGGGAGGCACGTCTTTGGAGAAACTGGTGCCGGCCTGTATCATGGCCATGTCGCCCACGCGGGTCTTGGCGTTCTCGATGACTGAGGTAGAGAAGATTACGCTGTTGCCTATCTCGCAGTCGCCGGCAATCTTGGTACCGTAGCCGAATACGCACTTGTTGCCCACCACGGTGTCGTGGGAGATGTGGGCGCCCTCCATGAGGAAGTTGCTGTTGCCCAGCACGGTCTTGCCGCCGGCATGGGTGCCGCGGTTGATGACCACATTCTCACGTATGGTATTGTTGTCGCCTATCACCACATGGCTCTCTTCACCGGTGAAGTTGAAATCCTGGGGAAGGGCGGCAATGACGGCTCCCTGGAACACCTTGTTGCCGCTGCCCATACGGGTGCCGTTGAGGATGCTCACGAAGGGATAGATGACGCAGTTGTCGCCAATCTCTACATCGTCTTCGATATAGACGAAGGGATATATGCGGCAGTTGTCGCCTATCTTGGCTTTGGGCGACACGTCTGCCTTGGGACTTATTATACTTGCCATATTAGTTGGAATCTTGATTAATGGGTTAATATTACTTGGCTCCACCGCCGAGGGCGTAGTAGAGGTTGACCACTGCCTGCATCTTGTAGAAGTCGTCGGCCACCTTGGACAGCTGCACATTGAGCAGTGACGACTGGGCGGTGATGATGTCCAGATAGTTGCTGCCGGCGTCGCCCACAAGCTCGCGGGTCTGCTCGACGTTCTTCTGGAGCACCTCTATCTGCTTGGCCTCAATCTGGCTCTTCTCCTCCGATGAGTTGTAGAGCACCAGGGCGTTGCTCACCTCGCTGCCGGCCTTGAGCACGGCGTTCTGCCAGGTGTTGTAGGCCTGCTCATACTGAGACTTGGCCACGCGGAGTCCGGCGATGAGGCGTCCGTTCTGGAAGAGGGGCTGCACGAGCGAGCCTACGGCAGAGAGCAGCCACTTGCCGGGGTTGACGATGCCTGCGCCGGAAGAGTTGGTGAAGGCGCCTGTGCCCGAGATGGTGATAGAGGGATAGAAACGGCTGCGGGCGGTCTCTACGCCATAGAAGCACTGGGCCAGGGCCATCTCGGCGGCATGGACATCGGCGCGGTTGTTGAGCAGCTGCACGCCCACTCCGGTAGAGAAACTGGTGGGCAGACTCTGGGCCTCTATCTTGCCACGGGCTATGGTCTGCGCCTGTTCGCCCAGGAGCAGGCTAAGCGTATTCTCGGTCTCGCGGATTTGGCGTTTCAGGTCGGCCTTCTTGGTCAGCACCGAGTAGTAGTTGGACTCGGCGGCCTGGACCGATACCGAACGGTAGCCGCGGCGGCTGTCGATGAGCACCTTCATGGTCTCCCAAGTGTCCTTGGTGAGGGTCTCCATGTCGTTTACGAGCTCGAGTTGCTTGTCGAGCATCAGCAGGGTGTAGTAGAGGTTGGCGATATTGGCTATGAGGTTGGTCTTGACCGTGACCTGATAGTCCTTCATCTGCAAGAGCGACATCTGGGCGCCACGCTTCACGGAGAGCAGGTTGCCGAAAAGGTCGAGCGACCAGCTGGCGGTCACGGGCAGGCTGTAGGTCTGGGTGGCCTTGTTGCCGTCCCACGAGGCGATGGTGCCTTGGGGCGTAAAGGAGAGGGCGGGCACAAAGGCGAGCTTGGCCACCTTGAGCTGGTCTTCAGCCATCTTCACGTTGAGGGCGGCGTTGAGCAGGTCGGGGTTGTTGGCCAATCCCTTCTCGATGAGGCTCTGCAGCTGGGGGTCGGTAAACACCGAGCGCCAGGGGATGTTGGCAAACGAGGTGGTGTCGGTGACGGCCAGCGTGTCGGTAAGCGACGCGGAGTCGCGCACCAGGCCGGCAGTCTTCACATCAGGACGCTCGTATTTGCCGTAGAGGCTCTTGCAGCTGCTCATGCTGAGCACTGCAAGACCTACGAGCAATATATTCAAATTCTTTTTCATTGTCTTTACTTCAAGTTATTGGTCGGTTTACTACTTCTTGGTCAGTCCTCTGTGGTGGGCGGCAGAGGCATACTGCTCCAGCTCGGCGGCAGCTTCCTCGTTGGTCTCGTCCTCGAACTTGAGCGGACTAATGCGCTCCTGGAGCCACTGGAATACCACGAAGAGGGCGGGCACTACGAATACCTGGATGGCGGTACCGATAAACATACCTCCCACGGCGGCGGCACCCAGAGTCTGGTTACCGTTCTTGCCTACACCCGAAGCAAACATCAGTGGCAGCAGACCGATAACCATGGCCAGTGAAGTCATCAGGATAGGACGCAGACGGGCTGCGGCTCCCAGGATGGCCGAGTACTTGATGGCCATACCCGTGCGGCGGCGCTCAAGGGCGAACTGCACGATAAGGATGGCGTTCTTGGCCAACAGACCGATAAGCATAATCAGCGAAATCTGCATGTAGATGTCGTTGGAGTGGCCGAAGAGGTTGGTGAAGATAAACGCACCAGCCAGACCGAAGGGGATGGACAGCACTACCGACAGAGGCAGGATGTAGCTCTCGTACTGCGCACTCAGAATCAGGTAAACGAATACGATACAGAGTACGAAGATGATGGCGGTAGAGTTGCTCGACTCTGCCTCAGAGCGGGTAAGACCAGAATATTCGTAGCCGTAGCCGTCGGGCAGATTGTCCTTGGACACCTCAGAGATGGCCTTGATGGCCTCACCGGTAGAGTAGCCCGTATTGGGGGTAACCGACACGTTGATAGAGGTGAAGAGGTTGAAACGGTTCACGTTGGACGGTCCGTATACTCGGCGCAGGTTGATAAACTCGCTTACAGGCGACATCTGGCCCGACGAGGTGCGCACGTAGATGTTGGACAGGTCCTCGGGGCGCATACGGCTCGACACTTCACCCTGTATCATTACACGATAGAGCTTGCCGTAGGCGTTGAAGTTAGACGCATACATACCTCCGTAGTAGCCCTGCAGGGTGGCGAGCACCGTAGAGGGTGAGATGCCGGCCTGCTTGGTCTTGGCTACGTCTACATCCACCATGTACTGGGGATAGTTGGGGTTGTATGAAGTCATGGCGTTCTGTATCTCGGGGCGCTTGTTGAGCTCGGCGAGGAAGTTCTTGGTCACCTCAAAGAAGCGGTTCAAGTCGCCACCGGTCTTGTCCTGCATGGTCATCGTCACACCGCTCTGGGCAGAGAAGCCAGGAATCATAGGAGGACCGAAGGCCAGAATCTGGGCGTCCTTGATGGTCGCGGTCTGCTTGTAGATCATGCCCAGCACTGAGCCCGACTCCATAGGATTGACGAAGAGGGCCTCGATGCCGCCGCCGGTAATCGCGCTCTTGATGCGGTGGAAGAAACCACCAGGGCGCTCGTCGAATGGCTTCAGCTTGATGATGAAGGTGGCCTGGTCTGAGCCCTGGCCTGCGATGAAGTTGTATCCGATGATGGCCTCACGCCGCTGGATGGCGGGGTTGCCTGCCAGCATCTTGTCTACCTGGTCCACAATCTTCAGCGTGCGCTCCTGGCTGGTACCAGGGGCTGCCGAAATGGTCACAAAGAGGGTACCGGTATCCTCGTCGGGCACAAGTCCGGTCTTGGTGGTAGCCATCAGGATGACCAGCACGGCAATACCTGCGACTATCGTACCGGCGGTTATCATGCCGTGGCGGATAATCCACTCGACACCACCTTTATACTTATTGGTAATCTTCTCAAACTGGTAGTTGAAGCCAGCGTGGAAGCGGTCAATGAACGACTTGGCCTTGTGGCTGTCGGCGTCGTCGGCATGGGGCTTCAGCAGCATGGCACAGAGGGCTGGCGACAGGGTGAGGGCGTTGATGGCGGAGATGACGATAGATACGGCCATGGTCACACCAAACTCGCGATAGAAGGTACCGGATGTGCCGCCCATGAATGACACGGGGATAAACACAGCCGACATTACCAACGTGATAGAGATGATGGCACCCGAAATCTCGTTCATCGCGTCGATAGCGGCGGTCAACGCGCTCTTGTAGCCCTGGTCCAACTTGGCGTGGACGGCCTCGACTACCACGATGGCATCATCGACCACGATGGCGATGGCCAACAGCAGCGCCGAGAGGGTAAGCAGGTTGACGGAGAAACCGAATATCCAGAGGAAGAGGAAGGTACCTATGAGCGCCACAGGTACGGCAATCATAGGGATGAGGGTCGAGCGGAAGTCCTGGAGGAAGATATACACTACCATGAATACCAGCAGCAGTGTGATGATGAGGGTAAACACTACCTCCTCGATAGAGGCGTAGAGGAACTCGGTCACATCCTGCTCGATGGTGTACTCCAGTCCGGGAGGGAAGCTCTTGCTGGCTTCAGCCAGGGCTTTCTTCACGTCGGTGGCTATCTGGGTGGCGTTAGAGCCGGCAATCTGCTGCACCATACCCATCACGGCCGGCTGGCCGTTGTTCTTCAGACTTACGGCGTAGCTCAGACCACCCAGTTCGATGCGTGCCACGTCACCCAAGCGTAGGGTCTGACCCGTGGTGTTGCTCTTGAGCAGTATGTTCTCATACTCGGGCACGGTCTTCAGACGACCCTTGTAGCGCAGCACATACTCGTAAGCCATATCCGAGTTCTCACCAAACTTACCAGGGGCAGCCTCGATGTTCTGCTCACCCAAGGCGGTTGAAATATCAGAAGGTACGAGTCCGTACTCCTTCATCTTCTCGGGCTTGAGCCATATACGCATAGAGTAGTTACGCATAGAGGGACTCTGCACATCACCCACACCGGTAATACGCTTAAGCTGGGGGATGACGTTAATCAGCGCGTAGTTGGTAACGAACTCGTCGTCGTAGCGGCCGTCCTCGGAGGTGATAGAGAACATTATCACGTTGGATGTCTGGCGTTTCGACACGGTCACACCCACGCGGGTTACTTCGGCAGGGAGCAGCGCCTGAGCCTGAGACACGCGGTTCTGCACGTTTACGGCTGCCATATCGGGGTCAGAGCCCTGCTTGAAGAATACGGTGATGTTGGCCATACCGTCGTTGGTGGCCGACGAGGTCATATAGGTCATGTTCTCCACACCGTTGATGCTCTCCTCGAGCGGCACGATGACAGAGTTGAGCACCGTCTGGGCATCAGCACCGGTATAGGTGGTCGATACCGAGATGGTAGGCGGTGCGATATCGGGGTACTGCTCCACTGGCAGCGATATCAGACCGATGGTACCCAGCAAGACGAAGAAGATGGAGATTACCGTCGAGAGTACCGGTCGTTTGATAAAGTTTGTAAATGTCATGATTTACTTGTTTTCTTATACCTTATTATATATATGCTTACTTCTTCTTGCCGCTCATGGTGGCAGCGAAGTCGTGGGCGTTGCCCTGACTCTCGGCCAGCTTGGCAGCCTCGTCTATCTTCTGCTCATAGCGTTGCTCGGTGATGGGGACAATCTCCATACCGTCGGTGAGCTTGGTGATACCCTTGGTCACGATGCGGTCACCCACGTGCAGACCCGAGGTCACGATATAAGTCTGGCCGTCGTTCTGGGGATTTATGGTTATCTCGGTATATTTCACCTTGTTGTCCTTGGTCACTACATACACGAAGGTCTTGTTCTGTATCTGCGAGCAGGCCTCCTGAGGTATCTGGATGGCACCCTGGTCTACCGAGGGGATGATGATGGTGCCGGCGCCGCCGCTCTTCAGCAGCTTGTCGGGATTGGCAAAGTGGGCTATCAGAGATACCGAACCGGTAGTGGCGTCGAGCACACCGCTCATCTTGACTACCTTGCCGGGATGGTTGTAGATAGAGCCGTCGGCCAACTTCAACTTCAGCTCGGGGAAGGAGGCAATGGCAGCCTGGGTGCTGCCGTTGGTCTTGCTCAGAGCCAGCAGCTCGCTCTCAGAGACTGAGAAGAACACCTCTACGGTGCTCACGTCCGACACAGTGGTCAATGCCTGGCCCGACGCGCTTACCAATGCGCCAGCCTTGAAGGGCAGACTGCCCACTACACCGGCTGCCGGGCTCTTCACACTGCACCATGCCAACTGCTCGCGGGCAGCGGCAAGAGCGGCCTCGGCCTGGGCAAGTTGAGCCTGGGCTGTGGCGTAAGAGTTGGCAGAAGAGGTATACTCATACTGGCCGATGATGGCCTTGTCATACAGTTTCTTGTTGTTGTCCATGGTCAGCTTGGCGGTGCTCAGCTGAGCCTTGGCGGTGCTGACGGCTGCCCGGGCCTGACGCACGGCAGCGGCATAGGTCTCGCTGTCGATGGTGAAGAGCACCTGACCGGCAGCTACGGTCTGACCCTCATGCACCAGAACCTTGGTGATGAAGCCTGACACCTTCGGACGTACCTCTACATCCTGAATACCTTTGATGGTGGCGGGGTAGGTGGTCTGCAGCGCAGCGTTCGACGATGCTATCGTGCGTACGGCAAACTCGTTGTCACCGAAGTTGGGCATACCGCCACCACTTTTCCCACATGAAGCTAAAAGAGTAGCCCCGATACAGGCTACCACAAGCGAGAATTTTCTTACTTTCATACCTAATTATGCTATTAATATTGATGTTTCAATTGTATCCCTAAACACGACACTGTAGAAAACCTACGGCGGTCAAAAAGTTTTTTGACACTGCAAAGTTAATAAACTTCTCAGTAACGTAGTTCAGTTTTGTGCGTATTTTAACAATAATTGTACACTTTTTTCTGATTTTTGTGCCATTTGTCGTATCTGGTTGACATAGCGCAATTTGCGTGGCTTTTTCGCCGCCTGTCGCCAGGCTTGTCACCACCGCTTTCGGCACCCTTTTCTGCCGCTTCCCGACCCTTGGAGACAACACCAGCGGCGTGGAGCATAACTCTGCGTCGCTGGAGGATGTCTTGGCGTCGCTGGAGGATACCTCTGCGTCGCTGGAGGATGTCTTGGCGTCGCTGGAGGGTGTCTTGGCGCAGCTGGAGGATGTCTCTGCGCAGCTGGAGATGACCCCCCGTGCGATTTCTATTTCTTCAGCACTATGGGCAGCATGCACCACACGTTGGCTGGCTTGCCTCCCACCGTTCCTGGTGCCCATGCGGGCATGAGTCGGGCTGCGCGCATCAGTTCGCGGTCTATCCCGGGCGTGGCACTGCTCACCACGCAGGGGCGGCGTATGTGTCCGCTGGCGTCTACGATGAAGGCAATGACAGCGCGAGCCCCTGCAGGGAGCCGCTCGATAGCCACAGGGTCGAGTCTGAGGTTGTGAGCCAGATAGTTCATTAGGCTCTCGCCGTTGAAGTCAAATCGGGGAGCCTGGTCGGCATGGGTGTATACCGTGTCGCCATCCACGCGCGTGGGCAGCATATACTGGTCGGTGAGGAGAGTGACGCTGCCGCTCATGAGCCGCTTCACGTTCTTGGTCACGATACTCCTGATGCGGTCGGGAGCCACCAGCGTGGTGAAGGGGGTGATGCGCTCGCCGTCGGTGCAGCACATGTCTATCAGCAGTGCGTCGTCAGCGAGACAGGCATCGTTTACCTGTAGCGTATAGATGTTGTCGGGCAGCGGGGTGTGGGTTCCGGCGAGCAGGTTGTAGACGACGTCGTCGCCGTAGTACCCGTCGCGCAGTCGGTTGATGCGCAGCAGGTCGGCATCGCGCATGATTGTGCCGCTGCCGAGGTCATACGTGACCAGCATCGACACCGTATCGCCCTTTTGCGTTGAGTTCTGCTCGGGCGAGCATACATAGCTGGCTCTCATCGAGATATAACTGTCGGCACGGTGACCTATCAGCTTGAGCGTACAACTGACGTAGCAGAAGCGGCTGTCGTCGGGGATAGAGTCAAACTGCCGAGTCACGGGCTTGCCAAAGCGTGCGAGAAAGCGGGTGTAGGCACTGTCGAGCGTCGAGTGCTCATTGCCGAGCAGGGTGCGTGTCAGCAGCCGCTGCAGAGGCACCGCCGCCGACCCGTCGACCATCTCGGGCCACTCCATGTCTATGTCTATCACGTTGGTCTCAGCCCCCCGCTGGTAGAGCAGATGCTCCTTGACATAGCGGGCACAGTAGCGAGGATTGGCGTGGGCGCCCATAGCCGTCACCACTATACCTATTATATATAGTATAAGGCGTCTCATCGGCGCGCCTCCTTGGTGATGTTACCGTTATAGCGTATGCGGTCGCGCTGCCGGCTGTCTACCGTCAGGTCTACCACGCCCGACGGATAGATGTGGAGTGTGTATACGTACGAGTCTTCCTCGTTCTCCACCCAGATCTTCATCTGCTGCTCGCCTTTCTTCATCTCTGTCAGCGTCCATCGCTTCATCGGCTCCGAGAAGTCGAGCCCCTTGCCGCCGCCGTAGGGCACCTCGTAGGCACGGCCGAAGTAGGGGAGATACGAGCGCAGCGTGTCGCCGTGAACCTGGATGCCGTAGTCGTAGTTGAGATGGCGCATCGAAGCACCCTGGGGGAATACAGCCGACACCTCTACGCCGAAGCGGCGGCTTTTTACCAGACTGTCGGTCTCCTGGGCTATCAGGGTCTGCCTGACGAGTTTCTCCGTCTGGCTCAACTTCTGCACGCCACAGGCGGTGAGTGCCAGCGTGGCGATGATGATTGTCAGTGTCTGTTTGGTTTTCATGCTTGTTGTCGTTATCTGAATGTCGGTTTCAAAGATACTCACATTTATCTTACCGACAAAGGTTTGGCACAAAAAAAATGCAGCCGTGCTGCATTTTTCTGAGTGTCGCGTGTCGATGCGCGATGTCCCTTGCTGTCTTTCCGGCCGCTTTCGCCGTCTTCCAGCCTGTCGCTGGTGGCTCCGATGTCAGCCAGAGCCGTGCCGGGGCAGGCTCTGCGCTAACCCTTGCCGCCACCGCCGCCCTGCTTCACGTCGTCGTTTTCCACGCTACGCTCTGCACGCTTCACCTGGGCCTTGAGCTTGCCGATGCGCAGGCTTGCCGACACGCCAAACGTGCGCTGGCTGTATCTGCTGCTTGATGCTGTGTAGTAGTTAGGGCCCCTCTGCTCGTCGCGCCATGTCATATATCCCTTGAAGGGATTGACGATGAATACCGAGAGATTGAGTCTCTTGTCCATCAATGTCTTGTTGAGCGAGTAGGAGTCCTGGAAGAACCCGCAGCTCTTGCCCTGCAGCATGATTTCAGGTGTGCTCTTGTAGATGTTTGCGCTCACTGTCCATGTCTTGGCGATGGTCTGCTGCACGCCGAGATTGACGTTGGCTACCCATCCATGGTTGCGCAGCTCCTGGCCGTCGCTCATGCTCTTGTATCCGCCCTGTCCGTTGAGTGTGATGCGTGTGTCTGTCCAGGGGTTCCAGTTGACATACGCGCTCAGAGCCGCTCTCTGCGTCTTGCCTATGTTGGCATAGGTGGTGTAGAGCACCTCTTTGCCCGTGGGGTGGGGCAGCCCCGCGATGTCGCGGTCGTCGGTGAGACGGGTGATGCTCTCGATGCTGTTGTTGTTGAAGCGGTAGCTGGCGGTGAGGTTATAGGTGAGCTTGCTCGAGTAGTTGCTGTACTGCAGGCTGATGTCGTGGCTCTTCTCCGACACCAGGTTGGGGTTGCCCTGCATGATGTTCTGTGGGTCCCGGTCTACGAGATAGGGATTGAGAAACCATATACCCGGACGGTAGATGCGCATCTTGTAGCCCAGTGCCACGTTGGAGGCTTCGCCGAGCTTGTAGCCCAGACGGGCGGAGGGCACCACGTCGTCGAAGTCCTTGTGGAAGTCGGCGCCGCGACCCAGCAGATACTTTACCTTCTGCAGCGTGTGCTCATAGCGCATGCCCAGACGTGCCGACCACTTGTCTTTCTGGTAGCCATAGCCCATATAGGCAGCCAGGATGTCGTTGCGGTGACGGTAGTGCGAACTGTTGTCGCTGTCGTAGGTCTCGTCGCTCTGTCCGGGTGCCTGCGTATACTTGTCGTTGTCCGAGCGGTTGTTGCGCAGTATGTATTTCACTCCCGTCTCCCAGTTGTGATACTTGGCGAAGGGCGTGGTGTAGTCTATCTGGAACGTGTGCTCCACAGAGAGCTGGTTGTCGGTGTTGCGCTGGTCGGCTATGCGGTTCATGAAGGCGTCCCAGTCGGCATTGCTGTACCTGTCGGTATATCTCAGCCGCTGTTCGCTGTCAGAGGGGTCGCTGTCTATGCGGTAGGAGAGGGTGAGGCGTCGGTCTTCTACGCTGAACGAGCGCTGGTAGTCTATGTTGGCATACAGTCCGTTCCAGTTGGCGCGGTTGTTACGGTGGATGCCATATCCGTAGAGGCGTTCGCCCGTGGCGGGTAGGGTAGACGAGACGTCGCTGTCAAAGTCGTAGTTGCTGTGATAGCGGCTGATGGAGATTGAGCCCGAGAGCAGTCTGAGCGAGTCTATCTCGTAGCTTGCGTCCAGGTTTCCGCCGTGCCAGATGGAGTGCCCGCGGTCAGTCGATGTGGTCACGTCGCGCTGGGTCTCGTTGCCGCTGTCGTCGGTCTTGACCACCAGCTGGTCGCCATGGCTCTTAGGCTGCCACTGGGGGTAGGCATTGTAGCTGGCGCTCATGGTGAGCTTGCCCTGCTTCACGGTGGCAAAGACGCCGGTGCTCACGTGGTGGTTGCTGGCTCCGGCAGAAAACGAGGCATTATATCCCTCGGGGCCGCTGCCGGTGGTGATGATGTTGAGTATGCCGCCCACGCCCTCGGCATCGTATTTCGGGCCAGGGTTGGTTATCACCTCTATTTTCTTGATGCTCGACGCAGGCATGCTCTTGAGCACCTCCTTGGGGTTCTTGGTCATCATGTTGTTGGGCTTGCCGTTCACATAGATTTTGAACGAGCTGTTGCCGTTGACCCGTATGTTGTCCTGCCCGTCTACAGTCACCATGGGCACCTTCTTGAGCATCTCTATCACTGTGTTGGTGTTGGCCTCGGGGTCGTCCTCCACGCTGTAGGCTATCTTGTCTACATCGGCCTTGACCAGCGGCTTGTAGGCCACCACCTCGACCGTCTCCAGCTGGTTGCCGCCGTCCTGCAGGAGCAGCGTGCCCAGGTCTATGGTGCGTGTGGTGGCGTCTACGGTGTAGGCGCGCTGCATTGGCTTGCGCCCCATCGACCTTACCATGAGCAGATAGCTGCCCGTGCCGCTTGAGCTGATGCTGAAGCGGCCCTTGATGTCAGTGAGCGCCTGCTTTAAGGGGTTGGCTGCCGAGTCGGCTCTCGCTATGGTCAGCGTGGCGTAAGGCTCGCCCTCGTGGGTGACCGAGTCGGCCACCACGCCTGTGATGGTGTAGCTGTGCTGGGTGTTCTGTGCTTTGGCGCATAGCGCGAGCATCAGTATGAGCGCCATGCTTATCAGGGTCTGTTTCATTGTCATGTCTGTTTTGGTTGTGGCAGCGTAGGGCATCGTGGCCATCGGTGCCATCGGCGCGGTTACACTACTAAAGACGATTGAAACGCCGATTATGGATGCCGCAGCCCCGTTTCTTAAGATTGTTTAACGCTGACAGCGCGCCCGCCGCCATGTCTGTCGCCGTGGAGGTCATGGCTGTCGGCTCGTAACATAAGTCACGAGCCCGCGTGCCTTATGTCACGAGCGCACGTATCGTAAGTCACGAGCTCTCGTACCTATTGATACGAGCCGGCGGGGGCGCTCCCCACGTCGCCCATGAGGGTTGCCCCACCATCTGGTCATGCACGCTCTGCCGGGCTGCGTGGCTTGCGGCTCCCGCTGCCGTGCAGCCTACTGGCGCAGACGGTACTGCTGTGGCGACAGCCCCGCATGATGGCGGAAGTAGCGGGTAAGAGCGCTCTGGTCAGAGAAGTTGTAGTCGTCGGCTATCTGCTTCAGACTGCGCTTGGAGGTACGCAGGGCGAGCTTGAGCCTCAGCATGATGTACTCGTCGATGATGCGCTTGGGCGATACGCCAGTCCTGTCGCTGACGATGAGCCCCAGATACTTGCGCGAGATGTTCATGCGCTGTGCATAGTAGTTTACCTCGTGTCCCAAGCGGTATTCGTCTTCGAGCAGCTGCATAAACCGGTTGAACAGCTCTACCTTGCGCTGGGTGCCGCGGTCATTGCCCGGCTCGCGGGGATTGGCGAGCAGATAGTCGTAGAAACCCAGGAAGAACGCCTGCAGCTGCAGGGTCACGATGCGGTCGGTGAGCGTGTAGTGCTCTACGGTGAAATAGAAGCGGAAGATACGGAACATGCTGTCTACGACATGGGCGATGAGCTCGGGGTAGCCACACCGGCGGTCGGCCCTGAGCGTATCGTAGACCGTGTGCTCGATGTTGAGGCTCGCCGTACGCAGTATGTCGCTGCTGTAGATGATGGCGTCGGCAGAGAAGTCGTCGTCCATCATTTCCCATTTTATAACATCTCCAGGAAACATGATAAGCACGCTCTCGCCCTGCATATCCCAGTGGTCGAAGTTGATACGCACCGAGGCGATGCCCCTGTGGCTGTAGATGATGGCTCCCCGGTCGAGGGAGTGGCTCTCGCCGTCGATGACGGCACTGCTGATGGTGGTAAGTTGGGTCTCTTGCATGCTGCAAAATTACTCCAAGTTTCCCAAAATGTCAAATTCTGGCGTATTTTTATTCACTGTTGCTTCCCAAATAGTAACTACCTTTGCACCGATTTTTAGAAAAGATATGAACAGAAGACTATTCTATGCGATAACCGTGTGTATCGCCATTACGACCAACGCTCATGCTCAGAATGAGCACAGGATGACCATCGGAGACATGTTTGGATTGATAGACCAGCACAACCGCACCATCCGCGCGGGCAAGACTGCTGTGGCAGCTGCCGACGAGGGCGTCAGGGCAGCCCGCAGCCAGCGTCTGCCCGATGTGGGAGCCCAGGTTTCTGCCAGCTATATCGGCAATGCAGTGCTCACCGACCGCGACTTTGCCCATGTGCATGGCCTCCATTCGCCCCACTTCGGCAACCAGCTGGTGGTAGATGCCCGCCAGACCGTCTATGCCGGCGGAGCCATCGATGCAGGCATCCGTCTGGCACAACTGGGTGCCGACCAGGCTCGGGCCGAGCTGGCTCTCAATCTGCAGAACCAGCGCTTCATCGCTCTGGGCCAGTATCTGGACCTGATGAAGACCGCAAACCGCGAGAGGGTGGTAGAGAACAACATCGCGCTCACCCAGAAGCTCATCGACAACATTACCGAGAAGCAACAGCAGGGCGTGGCGCTCAAGAACGACATCACCCGATACGAACTGCAGATGGAGCGGCTCCGTCTGAGTCTTACCCAGCTGCACAACAGCCGCCGCATACTCAACCACCAGCTCTGCAACACGCTCGGACTGCCTATAGACTATGCGATAGAGCCTGCCGACGATGCCTGCTCTGCCCTCTATGGCAAGGATGGCGAAGCCTACTGGCAGACTGCAGCCGTGGCGGCAAGCCCTAAACTGGTGATGGCGGGCGTGGGCGAGCAGATGGCACGCCAACAGGAGCGCATCGCCAAGAGCGAACTGCTGCCCAAGGTGGCTCTCGTGGCGCAGAACAACTTCAACGGCCCCATCACCTTTGAACTGCCGCCCGTAGATAAGAATCTCAACGTGTGGTATGTGGGCGTGGGCGTGCAGTATCAGCTGTCGGCGCTCTTCAAGAGCAATCGCAAGCTGGCGCAGGCCCGGCTCAACTCCCGCAACGCCGCCGAGCGCAAGGAGGTGGCTGCCGAGCAGGTAAACAACGACATACAGGCTGCCTACACCCTCTACCTGCAGAGCTATACCGAGCTCGAAACCCAGCAGAAGAGCGTGGAGCTGGCGCGCCAGAACTATCAGGTGGTCAACAACCGCTATCTCAACCAGCTGGCGCTCATCACCGACATGATAGACGCTACCAATATGAAGCTCGACGCCGAACTGGGCGAGGTCGATGCGCGCATCAACATCGCCTATGCCTATTATAAGATGAAGTACATAGCTGGGCAACTGTAGCCACCGGCACCCCTACGCCCCATACCCTATACACCAACCCAAGGGTCGCCACCGGCTGACCCGCAACAACCATCAAGATGAAGAATATCAAGAAATACGTTTACAACAGCGTGGTGCTCCTGCTCATTGTCATCGGAGCCAGTATCGTCATTGTCAATTTCGGCCACTTCGGCCATGTAGAGTTTACCGACAACGCCCGTGTGCGACAGCACGTCACTCCACAGAACACCCGTGTGCAGGGTTTCGTCAAGGAGGTAAGGTTTGAGGAGTTCCAGCACGTCAAGAAGGGCGACACCCTGGTGGTCATCGAGGACACCGAGTTTCGTCTGCGTCTGGCCCAGGCCCAGGCCGACCTTGCCCGCGCCGAAGAGGGCTCCAAGGCCACTGGCTCCAGCATAGCCACCACCGAAGCGGGCATGCAGGTGACCGATGCCAGCATCGAGGAAGCCCGTGCCCATCTGGACAACGCCCGTCGCGAGGACGCCCGCTTCGAAGCCCTGCTCGCCAAAGAGGCTGTGACCCGCCAGCAGTATGACAACGTGCATACTGCCTACCTCAGTGCCAAAGCCCGATACGAGCAGGCGGCTCGCTCGCGTGCCACCCAGACCAGCGTCAAGACCGAGCAGGGCCACCACCTCTCTGCCTCTATCAGCACGCTGCGACTCGCCCAGGCTGCCGTCCAGCTGGCCCAGCTCAACCTCTCCTACTGCTACATCATCGCCACCTGCGACGGCGTGGTGGGTACCAAGGACATCCAGGAGGGCATGCTCGTGCAGCCCGGTCAGACCCTGGTAAACATCGTCGATGCGGGCAGTCTGTGGGTCGAGGCCAACTACAAGGAGAGCCAGCTCGACCATATCCACGAAGGGTCTGAGGCGCAGTTCACCGTCGATGCCGTGCCCGGTATCGTCTATCGGGGTCGCGTGGAGCGCATCAGCCGTGCCACGGGCAGCGCCTTCTCGCTCCTTCCTGTCGACAATGCCACGGGCAACTTCGTCAAGGTAGAGCAGCGCGTCACCGTGCGCATCGCCCTCGACGGCAACAGCGCCGAAGACCTTGCCCGCCTGCATGCCGGGTACAACGTGGAGTGTGAGGTGAAATACTGATTACGACGCCAAGGACGATTATGATACCAATGCCTCCTCCCCCACAGACAGCAGGCATGGGCTTCAATATGCCCATGTTCCGCGACTGGGTGCCACGGTGCATCCGGCCGTGGATATATGTGCTGTGTGCGTTCTGCATCCAGTTCTCTGGCAGTATGTACCTGGGTTCGCTTGAGGCCATCCAGGGTTCCACCAACTTCATGATAGAAGACCTGATGATGCTGCTCTATGCCAGTCTTGCCGGCATGGCCATCTACTTCCCCATGCTCTTCCGCATGAAGTTCCGCTTTACCAACCAGCAGCTGCTCATCACCTCGGCGGTGGTCATAGCCGTGACCAACCTCGTGACCATCCATACCACCTTCATGCCGCTACTGCTGGTGGTGTGCTTCATAGGCGGTATGGCCAAGCTGCAAGGCACCTTTGAGTTGATGAGCAACATCCAGCTGTGGATAACTCCCCGCCGCGACTTTGCCGTGTTCTTCCCCGTGCTCCACATCGTGCTGCTCACGTCTATCGAGGGCAGCGCCTTCCTGGCGGCTTGGTTCGGCTATCACTTCACCTGGCAGATGATGCACGTATTCATCATCGGCGCCATGTGCGTGGTGGTGGGCGTGCAGCTGGTGATGTGCCGTCCCTTCTGCCCCATGCCCAACAGGATAAGCCTGCGTGGCATCGACTTCTGCAGCGGTCTGCTTATCAGTCTGCTCATGCTCGTGCTGTCCTACATCTTTGTCTATGGCGACTACAAGATGTGGATGGACAGCCGCACACTGCGCATCCTGACGGGCGTGGCGCTGGCTCTGGCGGGCGTGGTGGTACACAGGCTGCTCAGGGTGGCCAATCCCTATGTAGACCTGAGAATCTTCAGGCTGCGCAACATAGTGCCCATCATGGTGGTGGTGACAATGGGCGAGCTTCTCTTAGGCTGCGAGCACACCCTCGAGGAATACTCTATACCGAGGTGATACGGCTGGAAGAGCATACCAAGGCACAACTGCTTTTATGGGCGCTGCCCGGCGTCTATCTGGGCATAGCCATCGACCTGTTGTGGCTCAAGGTGATGAAGTGGAAGGTGTGGAAACTCTTTGCCCTTGGCTTCGGCTTCATCCTGGCTTATGCCCTGCTCATGTACTTCAGACTCGACATGCAGGTCAACATCGAGCAGTTCCGTCTGCCTATCATCTGCCGTGGTGCGGCTTATGCCATTCTCGCCGCCACGCTCATGTGGGCTCTCAACGAGTCTGCCCCCAGTCTGGAACAGTTCTTCATGGGGCTCTTCGTGTTCAATATCTTCCACATGTATCTCGCCGGTGCTGCCGGATATGGCATCTACACCCACTGGTTCTCCCTGTTCATGAACGACGACATAGCCCGCTACGGCCAAGAGCTCACGCTGACGCGTCTGGACCTGTCGCAGATGAATTTCCCTGCCTTTATGGAGCAGTATATACGCAGTATGATGAGCGTAGCCCTCAAGCAGATTTACGGCATCGTGGTCTGGATGAGCGGCTGCATGACTCTGCTCTTCCTGGCGCTCGACATACCGGCGGTGAGGACCAATGTGCGCAAGGTGCCGCTATGGCCTGTCTATGGCATAGAGTATCTCGGCAGATTGGCGCAGCGTCTGAAATAGACTGCCCATACACCCGGACCGCCTCTTGTCGCCTCTGGCAAGAGGCGGTGGCTGCGTGTGTGTCGTCTGGAAACGCATAAGACCGACAAGGGTAGTGGCGCGTCTATATATAATATAATGTATATAGGGCGGGCGCAACGACAAGCGGCTTGAAAGGGTGGGCAACGCCACTCTTTCAAGCCGCTCTTCCTGTATAGTCAGCCAAGGAGTGAGGTTCGCTGGCGGCTCAGAACCTGAGGTGCTCATCCATAAGCCTAATCGTTTGCAATAATTTTTCTGCCGGTTACACGGCGCAGTCTGTGGTCATCCTCTCGCCTGGGCAGAGCCATGCGGCATCTCTGCAACGGCAGCAGAGGGTGGCAGAGCAGGTCGGCAGCCGTCGCCCGATGGTGGAAGTGGCTGCCGGAGTGGTCATCGGCGACACAAATGGCCACATAATCAGCGTGGAAATGAAAAAAATGCACGGGGAACGTAAAAAAAACGAGGAAAAAGATTGCCGTATCGTTTTTTCTTTTTACATTTGGACATTCCTTTCTAATCCAGGAGTTTTGCGGAGCTACGCTTTGTGAATGTGTAATAAAACTATAAGCCTATGAAACCACTATCAATGATGCTGACAGTACTGGCTGTCATGTTTGCGATGCCGATGGGCGCTCAGACGCCCGCCACTGTCCCGATGTGTAAGGTTACGGGAACGGTGATGGACAAGGAGACCGGCGAGCCCGAGATGATGGCCACCGTATGCGTGGCACACAAGTCGCTGCCTGGCACCGGCGTGAAGAAGGTGCTGGCCGATAGCGTTGGCCGATTTGAGGTGGTGGTGCCCGTCATGCCCGGCCAATACACCGTCACCGCAGCTATGGTGGGCAGAGTGGCTGAGCCCCGTCGCTTCGCTCTGACGGAGGGACAGGAAGTCATGGACATAGGGGCCGTCTATGTCGCCGATGATGTGAAGATGCTGAAAGAGGTAACGGTGGATGCACAGAAACCGCTGGTGACGATGGATGTGGACAAGCTGACCTACGATGTGGCGTCGGATCCCGACGCCAAGATACTGCGACTCTCGGAGATGATGGGCAAGGTGCCACTGATAAGCGTAGACGGCGACGGCAATATAGAGATGAATGGCACCAAGAAGTTTCTCATCCTGCAGAACGGTCGCAAGACCGCCGTCACGCGCAACCCCAAGGAGGTGCTGCGCAGTCTGCCTGCCGAGATGGTCAAGAGCATTGAAGTCATCACCTCGCCGGGTGCCCGGTATGATGCCGAGGGCATAGGCGGCGTTATCAACATCGTGATGCGCTCGCAGTATGAGGGCCATCTTACCACCTTGTCTGTCGACGCAGGTACGGTGGCCTACAACGGCAGCGTGATGACGATGAGCAAGATAGGCAAGTTTGCCTTTGACGCCGACTTCTCTTACAACCGCATACTGTCGCCCGAGGACAGGACGTCGCTGCTGCGCAATGGCTACGGCGCGGGTGGCGCCACCCAGCTCAGGAGCGTGAACAGCACCAAGTCGCAGGACAACACCGAGTTTGCCTCGGTCAACGCCAGCTACGAGATAGACAGCGTGCAGATGATCACCTTCTCGCTGACGGGTATGGGTGCCCAACAGCACATGATGAGTGACGAGCGTACCGGCATGTGGAGCCAGGGCAACAGTCAGGCAGACTACTCGTATCTGCGCCATGGCAATCTGAAGAACTCGATGCTCAACGGCACCCTTAATCTGGACTACCAGCGCAACGGAAGGCGCAACCACCAGCGCGTCACCACGCTGTCGTATCAGCTGAGTACCGGTCCGTCGCACAGCAAGGACATCACCCAGTATGCCGACATCGTGAGTGGCGGCATGGCGAGCCTGATAGAACAGCTCCAGCTCTATGACAACCGCTCCAACCGTGACAACAAAACCAACGAACACACCCTGCAGCTGGACTATAGCACACCCCTGGGGCGGCAACACACGCTGGAAGTGGGCGCCAAGTACATCCTGCGCAACAACGAGAGCCAGAACGACCTCTATGACAGCAGGGCCATGTCGGGGCAGTGGGCCCACAACGACCTGCGGAGCAACCACTACAAAAACCGCAATGACATCGTGGGCGGTTATCTCAGCTATACCTACCGCGGAAAGACCGTCTCGGTGATGCCGGGCCTGCGCTACGAATATACCTATCAGGACATCAAGTATCTGGCAGGCCCCATAGGCGCCGAGGGCAACTACTCGAGCCACTATGCCAACGTGGTGCCGTCGGTGAGGGTCAACCTGAAGCTCGCCAAGGCCCAGTCGCTGAGGTTGGAGTACGGCAAGAGGCTGGCACGCCCCAGTATATACTATCTCAATCCCTACTTCAACAACCAGAACCCGCAGAACATCGTGCAGGGCAACAGCAGCCTGGACGCAGAAAACAGCTATAACCTGGGCGCCACCTATGGATGGTTTACCCGCAAGACCAACCTCAGTCTGAGCCTGAGTTACCGCCATCTGAGCAATGGTATCGAGAGCTACAGCAGACTGATAGGCGAAGGGGGCGAGTATTTCGACAACGGCAAGCACTATGCCGCGCCCGGTGCCGTCTATACTACCTATCTCAATGTAGGCAAGGTGGAGCGTACGGCTGTGAATGTCTACTACAAGTGGAACCTCACCTCCAAGCTCTGGCTCACGCTGAGCATGGGAGCCGCCTATATAGACCTCAGAGCGCCCAGCCGCCAGCTGCAAAACCACGGATGGACCGGCAACGCAGACCTCAACCTGTCGTGGAGGCTGCCGGCAGACATCTCGCTCTATGCCATCCTGTCGGCGCGGTCGAGAGACGTCACGCTGCAGGATAGGGTAGACGGTCTCGTGTATAACTACTTCTCGCTGTCGCGTCCGTTCCTGCGCAGCAAGCGCCTCATCGTGTCGCTGCGTGCCGCCGACCCGTTTCATAAGTGGCTCACCCGTACCACTTATACACAAGGACCCGGCTATCAGAGCCAGTCGGACAGACGCTATTCGCGTCAAGGCATCAGCATAGGCGTCAGCTATCGTCTGGGCGACATGAAGTACTCCAAGACCAAGCGCTCGCGTCACTCTATCTATAATGACGACTTGAAGAAAGCGCCTACGGCGAAATAGCGCCGTAACCCCCACCGCGGCGGGTAGGGCGTAGACGGGCAAGGAGATGAACAAGCACCGGGCAGAGGACTGCGGCAAAGGTACGCCGGCGGCCGCAGACTCTGCCGGGATGCTGAATAATGTAGATGCGCGGCGCGATAGGAGTATTTCGCGGCAGGATATGACGATTGCAGACTGTGAAATGACTGTTTCGCGGTCTGCAATCAGTCTGATGATGGTCACGGCGACATCTGAGGGTGTCGGCTTTGCGGTGTCTCGCTGCTCCTTGATAATGTCTCGCCGCTCCCTGAGTTTGTCTCGCTGCTCCCCGCCAGTGTCGGTGCGCTCCCTGCTGCCGTCAACCACCGCGGTCTGGATAGAGACTACTGTCGTGGTCGTAATCGTCGTGAGGCATCTCGGATGTGTCAGAGCGGGCCTGATGGGAGTCGCCCTTTCAGCGTTAAATACAATTAATTGTGATAGAAAATCGGGAAAACACACTCGTGAATGAATTTTTATTGCTAAATTTGCATGCAATAAATTTCAAAAATACATATGTCATCATTTGTTGCAGATAAAGTAGTGATGGACGGTCTCACTTTCGACGACGTCCTCTTGATTCCCGCTTATTCAGAAGTGTTGCCCAAGACGGTAGAGTTGAAAACCATGTTTTCGCGCCATATTGAGCTCAATGTGCCTTTTGTGACGGCTGCCATGGACACCGTGACCGAGTCGTCGATGGCCATCGCCATTGCCCGCGAGGGAGGTATCGGTGTGATACACAAGAACATGAGCATCGACGACCAAGCCCGTCAGGTGGCAATCGTGAAGCGTGCTGAGAACGGTATGATCTATGACCCCGTGACCATACGCAAGGGCCGCACCGTGCAGGATGCGCTGGCCATGATGCACGACTACCACATCGGCGGCATACCCGTAGTGGATGAGGAAAACCATCTGGTAGGTATCGTCACCAACCGCGACCTGCGCTTCGAGCGTCGCCTGGACAAGACCATCGACGAGGTGATGACCAGCGAGAATCTGGTGACCACCCATCAGCAGACCGACCTGGCTTCGGCTGCACAGATACTGCAGGAACATAAGATAGAGAAACTCCCGGTGGTAGATGCCGAGAACCATCTCGTGGGTCTTATCACCTATAAGGATATTACCAAGGCCAAGGACAAACCTATGGCCTGCAAGGACGACAAGGGTCGTCTGCGTGTGGCTGCCGGAGTGGGCGTCACCAAGGACACGCTGGAGCGCGCTGCAGCCCTGGTGGGCGCAGGTGCCGATGCCATCGTGATAGACACAGCCCACGGTCACTCACTGGGCGTGGTAGAGAAGCTGCGCGAGGTCAAGGCTGCCTTCCCCGGTATAGACATCGTGGTGGGCAACGTGGCTACAGGTGCCGCAGCCAAGATGCTGGTAGACAATGGTGCCGACGCCATCAAGGTGGGCATCGGCCCGGGCTCAATCTGTACTACCCGTGTGGTAGCCGGTGTGGGTGTGCCCCAGCTGAGCGCTGTCTACGACGTCTACTCTGCACTCCAGGGTACTGGCGTGCCACTGATTGCCGATGGCGGTCTGCGCTACTCGGGCGACATTGTCAAGGCTCTCGCTGCCGGCGGTTCGTCGGTGATGATAGGTTCGCTCGTTGCCGGTACCGAGGAAAGTCCTGGCGATACCATCATCTTCAACGGTCGTAAGTTCAAGAGCTATCGCGGTATGGGTTCGCTCGAGGCTATGGAGCAGAAGAATGGCTCTAAGGACCGCTACTTCCAGGGCGACACCACCGACGTGAAGAAACTGGTGCCCGAAGGCATCGCCGGCCGTGTGCCCTACAAGGGAACTGTACAGGAGGTTATCTATCAGCTCATTGGTGGACTGCGCTCGGGTATGGGCTACTGCGGAGCTGCCACCATCGACCTGCTGCACAATGCCAAGTTTACCCGTATCACCAATGCTGGTGTGCTGGAGAGTCATCCCCACGACATCACCATCACCAGTGAGGCGCCTAACTACAGCCGCCACGAGTAATATATATAATAAGGTATAGAGCAAGATGAAACAAACAACAATACTACTGATGGCTGCCGCACTCTGGTGGGGCAGCCCAGTTCATGCTCAGAGCGACCCCGTCATCATGACGGTCAACAACAAACCTGTGCTGCGCTCGGAGTTTGAGTACTCGTACAACAAAAACAACAATGCGGGCGTCATAGACCGCAAGAGCGTGAAGGAGTATGTCGATTTGTTCATCAACTACAAGCTGAAGGTAGAGGCGGCTCTCGACGCGAAACTGGACACGATGGAGTCGTTTCGCAAGGAGTTTGCCACTTACCGTGACCAGCAGATACGTCCATCGTTTGTCACACCCGAAGACGTGGAGGCCCAGGCCAAGAGCGTCTATGCCGAATACCGGCAGCGTGTGGATGGCAACGGCGGACTGGTAAAGCCGGCGCATATCCTCGTGATGCTGCGCCAGAAGACCACTCCGGAGAAGGTGGCTGCAGCCAAGGCGCGCATAGACTCAATCTACAGCGTGCTGCAGGCGGGAGCCGACTTTGCCGACGTGGCTCGCCGTCTCTCTGACGACAAGGGCTCTGCCCAGCAGGGTGGTGAACTGCCGTGGATAGAGCACGGACAAACGCTCAAAGAGTTTGAAACCCAGGCTTACGCCCTCGAGAAAGGGCAGATGAGCCGTCCTTTTGAGTCGCCGGCAGGATGGCATATCATCCTGATGAAAGACCGCCGCATGTGTATGCCATACGACACACTGCGCGCGTCAATCCTGCAGTTTGTAGAACGCAGGGGAATGGTCGAGGCCATCATCAACCAGCGCATCGACTCGATAGCGCGCCAGCAGGGCACCAAGGTGTCGCACGAAGAGGTGCTCACCGCCCGCATGAAGGAGCTCGAGGCCAAGCAGCCCGAGCTGCGCTATCTTATCCAGGAGTATCACGACGGTCTGCTGCTCTTTGAAATGAGCAACCGCACCGTATGGGAGAAAGCCCAGAACGACAAGGAAGGTCAGGAAAACTACTTCAAGGCCAACCGCAAGCGCTACAAGTGGACTGAGCCTCACTACAAAGGCATTGCCTATCACACCCGTACCAAGGCAGACATCGCCGCGGTGAAAAAGGCGGTGAAGGGGCTGCCCTTTGACAAATGGGCTGAGCGGCTGCGCACCACATTCAACAATGACAGCATCCTGCGCATACGCGTAGAGAAAGGTATATTCGTCAAAGGCGACAACAAGACCGTCGACCGACTGGTCTTCAAGACCGGCGATGAGGCCAATCCCAACAAGGATTTCCCCTACGACGCCGTCTATGGCAAGAAACTCAAGGCTCCTAATGAGGCTGCCGACGTGAACGCCCTCGTGGTGGCCGACTATCAGGAGTATCTCGAGGAGAAGTGGGTCGGGGAGTTGCGTAAGCGGTATACTTTCACGGTCAACGAGGATGTGGTAAACACGGTAAACAAACATTAGAAGATGAAGAATATATATAAAATAGGTATAGGTGCCGCCGCCCTCACGCTGATAGCCGGCGGCAACGCGATGGCTGGCAAGGGCCAGTGGGTCATGAAAGGCCAGGCGCCCAAAGATACCGTCAAGGTAGCTAAAGACACAGTGGCCAACGTGCCCGAGTCGGCCGTGGTCGACGAAGTAATCTGGGTGGTGGGCGACGAGCCCATCCTCAAGTCGGATGTCGAGACTATGCGCCTGCAGGGACAGATGGAAGGCATGCAGTGGAAAGGAGACCCCGACTGTGCCATCCCTGAACAGATGGCAGTGCAGAAGCTCTTCCTCCATCAGGCCGAGATAGACTCTATCGAGGTGTCTGAGAGCGAAGTGACCACAAGCATAGACCAGCAGATAAACTACTGGATCTCGATGGCGGGCTCTAAAGAGAAGCTCGAAGAGTATCGCAACCAGACCGTAGCCCAAATGCGCCAGCAGATGCGTGATGAATTCAAGAACCAGCAGCGTATAGAGAAGATGCGTAAAGAACTGGTAAAGGATGTGGCGACGACTCCGAGCGAGGTGCGCAAGTACTTCGACAAGCTGCCCGTAGACAGTCTGCCTTTCGTGCCTGTAGAGGTCGAGGTGCAGATTATCACCCGCCAGCCCAAGGCTACCCGTGAAGAGGTAAACAAGGTCAAGGAGGAGCTGCGCAACTTCACCGACCGCGTAACCCGTGGCGAGACATCGTTTGCCACGCTGGCGCGCCTCTACTCAGAGGACCCCGAGTCAGCCCGTCGTGGCGGTGAGCTCGACTATGTAGGTCGCGGTATGCTCGACCCAGCCTTCGCCAATGTGGCATTCAACCTCACCGACCCCAAGAAGATTTCCAAGATTGTGGAGTCTGAGTTCGGTTTCCATATCATCCAGCTCATCGACAAACGAGGCGACCGTATCAAGGTGCGCCATATCCTGCGCAAACCCAAGGTAGACCAGGAGGTGGTCGAGAAGACGCGCCTGCGCCTTGACTCTATCGCCGACGAAATCCGCGAGGGCAAGTACTCGTTTGAAGAGGCTGCCTCTTACATCTCGGACGACAAGGATACCCGCAACAACAATGGACTTATGGCCACAAGCCAGACAGAGGAAGGCCGAACATCACGTTTCCAGATGAAGGCGCTGCCCACAGAGGTGGCACAGCAGGTGGAAAACATGCAGGTGGGCGATGTGTCAAAAGCCTTTGAGATGATTAACGCGAAGGGACAGAAGGTCTGCGCCGTCATCAAGCTCAAGAGCCGCATCCCCGGTCATCGCGCTACGCTGGCAGAGGACTACCAGCTGCTCAAGAACATCGTGCTCAACAAGATGCGCGAGGAAAAACTGCACAACTGGGTGGTCGACAAAATCAAACATACGTATGTTTGGATGGCCGACAGATACAAGAACTGTGATTTTGAATACCAAGGTTGGGTGAAATGACGAAAGGTAAACAAGTAAAGATATATTTATCAGGGCATAGAATTGCATTGGTCGCAGTTCTATGCTTTTTTGCGCTTTGCGTGCAGTCGGTGGTGACGCAGAAGAAGCACAAGCCCAAAGGCAAGGATGAGAAGATTTATCTCATCCATTCCGATGAACTCAAGTTTGACCACTATGGCATGAACCCCGATGCGCAGATAGCCAAGGGACGTGTCCACTTCCGCCACCAGGGTGCCGAGCTCTGGTGCGACAGTGCCTACTTCTTTCAGGAGTCCAACTCGGTGAAGGCCTTCGGCAACGTGCGCTTCCGCCAGGGCGACACGCTCTCGCTCACTTCCCGCTATGCCGACTACGACGGCGTGGAGCAGCGTATGGCGGCACGCTACAATGTGGTGCTGACCCACCGCAAGCAGGTGCTCAGAACCGACAGTCTCAACTACGACCGACTCTACAACTACGCTTACTTCCTTGAGGGCGGTGTGCTCGAGGACGGCAAGGACAAGCTCGTGGCTGACTGGGGAAAGTACAATCTTGAGACCCGCGAGGCTGTCTTCTACTACAATGTGCGTATGCGCAGCGAAGACACCGACATCGCCACCGACACTCTCTATTATGATACCCGCAAGTCGCAGGCCCATATCGTTGGCCCAGGTTCGACGATACATACCAAGGATGGCGTGGTGCTCACCACCGATGCCTACTATGACACCAAGACCGACAAAGCCCAGCTCTTCAATCGCTCACGACTCGAGGACACTGAGAAGGTGCTCGAGGGCGACAGCCTCTTCTACGCCAAGGATGGCGACAGCTACGGCTACGGACGCGTGGTCTACATCGACAAGAAGAACAAGAACTCGCTCGTCTGCGACAAGCTCAAGTACAACGAGAAGACCGGCGAAGGCTATGCCACCAAGCGTGCGCTGCTCAAGGACTTTTCGCAGAGTGCCGACACGCTCTACGCCCATTCCGACTCTATCCGCATCTACACTTTCAATATCAATACCGACTCTGTCTATCGCAAGATACACTGCTACAACCACGTCAGCGTCTATCGCACCGATGTCCAGGCCATCAGCGACTCTATCGTCTTCAACAGCCAGGACTCCTGCATGACCATGTACAAGGACCCGGTGGTGTGGAACGGCGGCAGACAGTTGCTCGGCGAAGTCATACGCGTCTACATGAACGACTCGACCATCCGCTTTGCACAGGTAGACGGCCAGGCATTCTCGGTAGAGCAGTTGCCAGACAAACAGCACTACAACCAGGTGTCTTCACGACTGATGAATGCCTACTTCGAAGCAGGCAGCATACGCCAGACCGAGGCCATAGGCAACGTGAGGACCGTGTATTACTACACCGACGAGAAAGACAGTTCGCTTGTGGCGCTCAACTACATGGAGACCGACACACTGCGCATGTTTCTCTCGCCCGAGCGCCAGTTGGAGAAGGTATGGGCAAGCAAGCCGCAAGGCACGATGTACCCCATGACGCAAATCCCGCCCGGCACGGAGCGCCTCGATGTCTTTGTGTGGCTCGAGGACCTGAAGCCCCGTGACAAGGACGACATCTTCAACTGGCGAGGTAAGAAAGCCGGCGAAGGACTCGTGGTGCGCAAGCGTCAGGAGGCCCCTCTCCAACATCTTGACCACGATGGGCTGGTTGAATAGCCGCAAGCCGCAAGGTTTCCACCATACCTATATTTATATAGATGAGCGCAACGAAGCCGTGCGCCGTCTCAGACAGAGTAGGGTGGAAGCGGCGGCAGACGAGGCTTCCCTTACCGCTGCGGGGGATGGCGCTGCTTCATCAGCTGATGCCGCCAAGCCGTCAGCCGACTCCGCCAAGCCATCTGCCGCCTCCGCCACTCCCGCGCCAGAGACCTCGCCAGCCGGACAGCTCTTCGTCTCGGCATTGGCAGAGCGCCGCCGCAAGTCGCGCGATGCCGCCATGAGGTTGGTGGGCGCCATCGTCGTCCCGCTGCTCATGCTCTTTCTCGTTCTTACCATTTTTATCTTCCTCCTTTAGCAAATCATCATTATGAGCGATATTATCCAATTACTCCCCGACTCGGTGGCCAACCAGATAGCCGCCGGCGAGGTGATACAGCGTCCCGCCAGCGTCATCAAGGAACTGGTCGAAAACTCAGTCGATGCCGGTGCCCGTCACATTCAGGTGCTCGTGACCGACGCAGGTCGCACGGCGATTCAGGTAATCGACGACGGCAAGGGAATGAGCGAGACCGACGCCCGACTGTCGTTTGAGCGCCACGCCACGTCCAAAATCCGCCAAGCCCAGGACCTCTTCGCACTCACCACGATGGGCTTCCGAGGCGAGGCGTTGGCTTCCATAGCCGCAGTGGCACAGATTGAACTGCGTACTCGCCAAGAAGCCGACGAGCTGGGTACCCATCTGTCTATCTCGGGCTCACGCTTCACAGGTCAGGAACCATGTTCATGCCCGTCGGGAAGCAACTTCCTCATCGAAAACCTCTTCTACAACGTTCCCGCACGCCGCAAGTTTCTCAAGTCCAATTCCACCGAGCTCGCTAACATCGTCACCGCCTTCGAGCGCATCGCGTTGGTCTATCCCGACATAGCCTTTACCCTCTCGAGCAACGGCACCGAGATGTTCAATCTGCGCTCCGGAAGTCTCCGCCAGCGCATTGCCGACATCTTCGGACGCAAGATGGACAGCGACCTCATCCCCGTAGAGGTCGAGACCACCCTCTGCAGCATCAAGGGATATGTGGGCAAGCCCGAAACATCCAAGAAGAAAGGCGCCCAGCAGTATTTCTTTGTCAACGGGCGCTACATGAAGCATCCCTATTTCAACAAGGCGGTGATGGCAGCCTTCGAGCGACTCATACCGATGGGCGAACAGGTGCCATACTTCATCTATTTCACCATCGAGCCAGCCAATATCGATGTCAACATCCACCCCACCAAGACCGAGATAAAGTTTGAAAACGAGCAGGCCATCTGGCAGATTCTCTCTGCCGCTGTGCGCGAGTCGATAGGCGTCTTCAACGATGTGCCGTCCATCGACTTCGATACCGAAGACCGTCCCGATATCCCCGTCTTCACCCAGCACGCGCCCCAGGTCGAGGCCCCGCGCGTCAACTATAATCCCCACTACAACCCCTTTACCCCCGACACCTCGTCGCCGTCGTCATCAGTGCCCTGCGACTGGCAGCAGCTCTATGCCGACACACCCTCTGCCGACGCCAGCGAGGGCGAAGACTTCTTCGCCGCCAAGCCCGTGAGCAACGCCAATATCTCCGACGACCGTTCGCCCGTCCACTACCAGTACAAGGGCCGTTACATCATGACCGCCGTCAAGTCGGGCCTGATGATTATCGATCAGTGTCGCGCCCATTACCGCATCCTCTTCGAGAAATACCTCCTCCAGATGCAAAACAAGAAGGGTGACGCCCAGCGAGTGGTCTTCCCCGAGGTGCTGCAGCTCACCCCCGACGATGCGGCCATGTTGCAGGAGGTGATGCCCGAGCTCGTTGACATGGGCTTCGAACTCACCGACCTCGGAGCCAACAGCTATGCCGTCAACTCCATCCCCGCCGACATCGAGGGTATCAGCGTCACCGCCCTCATCACCGACATGCTGGCTGCCGCCCGCGAGAAGGGCAGTGGCATCAAAGACGATATCAATCATCGGCTTGCGTCGAGCATGGCCCGACATGCAGCCATCCCGCAGGGACAAGTGCTCAGCAACGTCGAGATGGAGAATATCGTCAACCAACTCTTCGCCTGCTCCAATGTCAACTATTCGCCCGACGGCAAAAACATCCTCTGCATCCTCAAACAGCAAGAGATAGAGAAACTGCTGGGCTAATCATCCCGCTCCAGCCTTACTCCAGCCCCGGTTCTGTCCTCTAAATCATCAAGAATGAGGCAGAACCGGGGTCTTTTGTTGCTCTTGGGTCCAGAAAATGGCGTCTCCAGGTTCATAAATGTGTAAAAAAGTGTTTATGCAATATAAATAAACTGAAATTACTTACGTATTTACGCTTTTTGTAACTATTTTTTTGAAGAAAACTATAAGAGCTATGGAAAATTTAACTAACTTTGCATACACTAACATACGTAGGTGCGCGTAATGCAAGGCATCCCGCGTCGACGTGAATAGCGAACAACGAGATTATTGATTGTTTAATATAAAAGTTATGAAAAAATTATTGATTGTATTGGCTTTTGCCAGCGTGTCTCTGTGCACATTTGCACAGGATGCAGATCCTACACTGAAGCACAGTGTAGCAACTAATTCTTTCTGGAGCAACTGGTTCATCCAGGTTGGTGGTGAATGGAATGCATGGTATTCAGTTCAGGAGCACGGCTCAGGCCTGTCACATAGCCCTCTGAAGGGTTTCCGTTCTAACCCCGGTGTTGCTGTTGCTGTAGGTAAGTGGTTCACTCCCGGCATCGGTCTCCGTACTAAGGTACAGGGTATCTGGGGCAAGCAGGTTAACCACACTCCCGCACGTCAGGACGTAGGTAACAAGTATTGGGTAGCTCAGGAGCAGGTTCTGTTCAACCTCAGCAACCTTATCTATGGTTACAACCCTGAGCGCGTTTGGAACTTCGTTCCTTTCCTCGGTGGTGGCTTTGGCCGCTCTATGAGCTACAACTCTTATGCTCTCGGTCTCAGCGCTGGTATCCTCAACCAGTTCTATGTAAGCAAGAAGGTCGCTATCAATGTTGAACTTGGTCTGATTACCAGCGAGAACGACAAGGATGGCAATGCTGCTTTCACAGGTACTGGCCGTGGTTGGGATGCTCACGACAACCACCTCTATGGTGAAGTTGGTCTTACTTTCAACCTGGGCAAGGCTTCTTGGGACAAGACTCCTGATGTAGACGCTATCAAGGCTCTTTCTCAGTCTCAGATTGACGCTCTCAACGCACAGCTCAACGACGCTAACGCTGAGAACGCTCGCCTGAAGAAGCTCCTGGCTGAAAAGTCAAATGAGACTCCTGCTGTTAAGGAACTCGTACACACTCCTGTATCAGTATTCTTCAACATCAACAAGTCTAAGATTGCTTCTAAGAAGGACCTCGTAAACGTACAGGCTCTCGCCAAGTACGCTGTTGACAACAACTCTAAGTTGGTTGTTACAGGTTTCGCTGATAGCGCTACCGGTAAGCCCGCTTACAATCAGGCACTGTCTGAGAAGCGTGCTGCAACTGTTGCTGACGAGCTCGTTAAGATGGGCGTAAGCCGCGACAACATTACTACTAAGGGTAATGGTGGCGTTGATGAACTGTCTCCAGTTTCTTTCAACCGTCGTGCAACTGTTACTGTTGCTGAGTAATTTATATTAGCAATACATCCAAGGGGAGTACTTCGGTACTCCCCTTTTTTATTGCCTTTGTCCGAACACTCCCGACCGCCGAGCTTACCCTCCCGACCAACGTTTGCGCGTTAGTGACCTCCATACTGACCCTTCCGCCCTCCATGCTGCCCGTTCCGCCCTCCATGCTGACACTCCCGAGCATTATGTTAATTCTCCGGCCCATCACACGGCCCCTTCCGCCCAACATGCTGCTCCTTTTGGCCATGGTGTTGATACTCCTTCCTACCGAGCTGACTCTCCCGAGTATTATGTTAATTCTCCAGCCCATCACACAGCCCCTTCTGCCCAACATGCTGCTCCTTCTGGCCATGGTGTTGATACTCCTTCCTGCCGAGCTGACTCTCCCGCTTATATATATTAATAAGGTGTAATCCGCAGTCGCCACTACCACCACGCCGTCGATAGAGCTATCGCTGCTCGCTGTTCCCAGGGTTCTGTCTTTAACCGGCGCCACACTATCCGCACTCCCGATAATCCCCCAGATTCTCCCCGCCACCCTCCTGACCATCTCTGAGAGATTTATGACCATCTCCGCGAAATTTTTGAACACCTCCACAAAATTTATGACCATCTCCGCTAAATTTATGACCACCTCCACGAAATTTTTGATTATCTCCATGAGAATTATGACCACCTCCAACATTCTCCTGATTGTCTTCGTTAATCTCGCTGACTATCGTCGGCAAGTGTTCTGACCATTGTTGGCGCGCTCCTGACCATCATCGCCGGTTCGTATCGGAAGAAACGTGCTTCCGTATCGGACGACACTCGCATCCGTATCGGAAGATACGAGCATCCGCGTCGGACGATACGCGTGGCCGGCGATGGTCTCTGTGCGGCTATCTCCGCTCCTGGAGCCGCTCCGTGCGCCTCCCTTTGCAGCGGAGACAGGCAGCAATCGAGGGGTGATGGTCGCGATGGCGGCCACTGTGTGCTGCGCAGTCATGGTGGGGGAGGGGGTGCCGCTCGGGCTTTCCTCCCTGTTCTGTTCCTCCAATTGCAGCCGCGTCACTGCTCTTTTGCCCTGCACCATGGTAACGGCGGTGAAGCCGGAAATCATGTGCATTTCGCCCTTGATACCCCCGAAAACCACAAAAATCGCATATTTTTTGAAAAAACATCATGAAAAATTTGGTGGAGTGCAGAAAAGTCACTACCTTTGCAACCGCTTACGACAAGTAAGGGCGTTTAGCTCAGCTGGTTTAGAGCATCTGCCTTACAAGCAGAGGGTCGGCGGTTCGAATCCGTCAACGCCCACTGGGGTGTTTTCCCGGTAGAGTTCTCTTAGGAGACTTTGCCGGGATTTTTTTATTCCCCCATAGCGCGCCCATCGTCCTCTTGCCGACTCCCGATGCGCTGGCGACGACGACATCAGCCATCAGCGAAGTGGCGTAATGGGCAGCGGTGAACACGCAGCAAGCATCCGTGGTCGCGTCGCTGCAATCCACGATTTTGAAGATTTTTTCAAAAAATATGGGAAAACATTTGGTGGTGTCAGAAATAGTTGCTACCTTTGCAATCGCTTACAAAAAGTAAGGGCGTTTAGCTCAGCTGGTTTAGAGCATCTGCCTTACAAGCAGAGGGTCGGCGGTTCGAATCCGTCAACGCCCACTCCAAGTTGAAGAGTCTTAAAGTTAACTGCTTTAAGACTCTTTTTTTATTTTTTTCGATACATTTACGCTCTGTTTCAGATATTATTATTAATTTTGTGGGCAGTAAATAAAGCATAGAATATGAATTTGGATTTGTTGACCGCCATTTCGCCTATAGATGGCCGTTATAGAGGGAAGACAGAGGCATTGGCCGAGTATTTTTCTGAGTATGCACTTATCAAGTATCGCGTCCGTGTGGAAATCGAGTACTTCATTACCTTGTGCGAGTTGCCCTTGCCCCAGCTGGCATCGTTTGACCATGCACTGTTTGCCCGCTTGCGCCAGATATACCTGTCGTTCTCTGAAGCAGACGCCCAGCGCGTGAAGGATATCGAGATGATAACCAACCACGACGTCAAGGCCGTCGAGTATTTCATCAAGGAAGAGTTTGACAAGATAGGCGGTCTGGATGCCTACAAGGAGTTTATCCACTTTGGTCTTACTTCTCAGGATATCAACAATACCAGCGTACCCCTCTCGGTGAAGGACGCGCTCAACGAGGTCTTCTGCCCCCAGGTAGAGGAAGTCATTGACCAGCTGCTGCAGTATGCCGACGAGTGGCGCGATGTGCCCATGCTCGCCAAGACCCACGGCCAGCCCGCTTCGCCCACGCGTTTGGGCAAGGAGATTATGGTCTTCGTCTACCGTCTTCAGGAGCAGTTGGCCACCCTTCGTGCCTGCAAACTCACCGCCAAGTTTGGTGGCGCCACCGGCAACTACAATGCCCACCACGTGGCCTATCCCGACTACGACTGGAAGTCCTTTGGCAACCGCTTTGTGAGCGAGAAGCTCGGACTGGAGCGCGAGCAGTATACCACCCAGATTAGCAACTACGACCATCTGGCCTCGGTCTTCGACGCTATGCGCCGCATCAATACCATCCTCATAGACTTGGACCGCGACGTATGGATGTACATCTCCATGGAGTATTTCAAGCAGAAAATCAAGGCCGGCGAGGTTGGCTCGAGTGCCATGCCCCACAAGGTCAACCCCATCGACTTCGAGAACAGCGAGGGCAACCTGGGCATCGCCAATGCCGTGCTGCAGTTCCTCGCCCAGAAACTCCCCGTAAGCCGTCTCCAGCGCGACCTTACCGACTCTACCGTGCTGCGCAATATCGGTGTGCCTATGGGCCACAGCGTCATTGCCTTCCAGAGCACCCTCAAGGGTCTGCGCAAGCTCATCCTCAACGAAGAGCGCATCGAGGCCGACCTGGCCAACACCTGGGCTGTGGTGGCCGAAGCCATCCAGACCATCCTACGCCGTGAGGGCTATCCCCATCCCTATGAGGCGCTCAAGGCGCTCACCCGCACCAATCAGAAGATGACCGAGCAGACCATCCATGAATTCATCGGACAGCTCAACGTGAGCGACAGTGTGAAGGCCGAACTGATGGCTATCACCCCGCTCAACTACACCGGTTTGTAAACTCAACATTATAACCGCAATAACCCTATTATTAACAACAGCCGTGAGGCTATAAAGTATTATCAATTAAATTATGGATTTAGAGAACAATTCGCAGAACCTGAACAATGGTAACAGCGATGCAACCGACGGTTTCGGTTCACAGGAGAAGAAGAGTGTAGGCGCCAGACCACAGCGTCCCCGTATTCGCACCACACGCGCCTACAGTGATAATCGTGACAACAATCAGGAGGGTGGTTTCCGCCCCGAGGGCTTTGGAGCCAATCTCCAGGGCGCTGCGGGTGGCAGCCAGCCAGGCGGCTATCGCCCTCGTTATAATAATGGTGGCGGCTACCAACCCCGTCAGCAGGGCGGTTACCAGTCCCGCCAGCAGGGTGGCTATCAGCCTCGCCAGCAGCAGGGTGGCTATCGTCCACGCTACAACAGCAATGGTGAAGAGGGTGGCTATCAGCCCCGTCAGCAGCAGGGCGGCTATCGTCCCCGCTACAATGCCAACGGCGAAGAGGGTGGCTATCAGCCCCGTCAGCAGCAGGGAGGCTATCGTCCCCGCCAGCAGCAGGGTGGCTATCAGCCCCGTCAGCAGGGTGGCTACCAGCCCCGTCAGCAGGGTGGTTATCAGCCCCGTCAGCAGGGAGGCTACCAGCCCCGTCAGCAGGGAGGTTATCAGGGCCGCCAGCAGGGTGGTTACGGTCAGCAGCGCGGTGGCTACCGTCAGCGTACAGCCGACTACGACCCACATGCAAAGTATAGCATGAAGAAGCGCATCGAGTACAAGGAAGACCACATTGACCCCAATGAGCCCCTCCGCCTCAACAAGTTCCTCGCCAATGCCGGCGTATGCTCACGCCGCGAGGCCGACGAGTTTATCCAGGCAGGCGTGGTCACCGTCAACGGCCAGGTAGTGACCGAGCTGGGTACCAAGGTGCTGCGCACCGACGAGGTGAAGTTCCACGACCAGCCCGTGACCATCGAGAAGAAGGTGTACGTGCTGCTCAACAAGCCCAAGGACTATGTCACCACAGTGGATGACCCCCAGCAGCGCAAGACCGTGATGGACCTCGTCAAGGACGCTTGCCCCGAGCGCATCTATCCCGTGGGTCGTCTTGACCGCAACACTATGGGTGTGCTCCTGCTCACCAACGACGGCGAGCTGGCTTGCAAACTGACCCATCCCAAGTTCCTCAAGAAGAAGGTATATCACGTATATCTCGACAAGAACCTCACCGCTCACGACATGCAGCAGATAGCCGACGGCATCACCCTCGAAGACGGTGAAGTGCACGCCGACGCCATCGAGTATGCCGATGACAACGACAAGAGCCAGGTGGGCATCGAGATTCACAGCGGCAAGAACCGCATCGTGCGCCGTATCTTCGAGAGCCTGGGCTATCATGTCACCAAGCTCGACCGCGTGATGTTTGCCGGTCTCACCAAGAAGAACCTGCGTCGCGGCGACTGGCGCTATCTCACCGAGAAAGAGGTAGACATGCTGCGCATGGGTGCTTTCGAATAATCAGAAACTAAACGACTATAGATAAAGATGAAAAGAACTAAAGTAGTCGATGCCCTCAAGAGCACCGATTTCGGAAAAGAGATAAATGTAAAGGGATGGGTGCGTACCCACCGCAGCAGCAAGGCTGTCGATTTTATTGCGCTCAACGACGGTTCTACCATCAAGAACATCCAGGTGGTAGTCGACCCTGCCAAGTTTGACGCCCAGATGCTCAAGAACATTACCACCGGAGCCTGCATCAGCGCCGTGGGTACACTGGTAGAGAGCCAGGGTGCCGGCCAGACTGTAGAAATCCAGTGCGAGCAGCTCGAGGTCTACGGCCTCTGCGGCAGCGACTATCCCATGCAGAAGAAGGGCCAGACCTTTGAGTATATGCGCCAGTACGGCCATCTGCGCCTGCGCACCAATACCTTCGGAGCCGTGATGCGTATCCGCCACAACATGGCTATGGCCATCCACACCTACTTCCACGAGCACGGGTTCTTCTACTTCCACACTCCGCTCATCACCGCGAGCGACTGCGAGGGTGCCGGCCAGATGTTCCAGGTCACCACGATGAACCTCTACGACCTCAAGAAGGACGAGGATGGCAAAATCAACTACGACAACGACTTCTTCGGCAAGCAGACATCACTCACTGTGAGCGGACAGCTCGAGGGTGAGCTCGGTGCTACTGCCTTGGGTTCTATCTACACCTTCGGCCCCACCTTCCGTGCCGAAAACTCCAATACTCCACGCCACCTGGCTGAGTTCTGGATGGTAGAGCCCGAGGTGGCGTTCATCGACCTCGCCGACCTGATGGACCTCGAGGAAGACTTCATCAAGTACTGCGTCAACTGGGCGCTCGAGCACTGCAAGGACGACCTCGAGTTCCTCAACAAGATGATAGACAAGACTCTCCTGGAGCGCCTCCATTCGGTTGTGGCCGAAGAGTTTGTGCGTCTGCCTTACACCGAGGGTATCAAGATACTCGAAGAGGCTGTCGCCAACGGTCACAAGTTTGAGTTCCCCGTAAGCTGGGGTATGGACCTCGCCAGCGAGCACGAGCGCTTCCTCGTCGAGGAGCACTTCAAGAAGCCTGTCATCATGACCGACTATCCCAAGGAGATCAAGGCCTTCTATATGAAGATTAATGACGACGACCGCACCGTGCAGGGTACCGACGTGCTCTTCCCGCAGATTGGCGAGATTATCGGTGGTAGCGTGCGCGAGGAGAACTATGACAAGCTCATCGGCGAAATCAACCGTCGCAACATCCCTATGAAGGATATGTGGTGGTATCTCGACACCCGCAAGTATGGAAGCTGCCCCCACGGTGGTTTCGGCCTCGGCTTTGAGCGCCTTATCCTCTTCGTGACCGGTATGCAGAACATCCGCGACGTGATACCTTTCCCACGTACTCCCAAGACAGCCGAATTCTAAGAGCGCGCCACTGCCTCTCGGACTATAGATACAAAGAGCCGGTAGAGAACTATTCTCCACCGGCTCTTTGGCGTCTTGGGCGGGCGTAGGGATGTACTATGTAGCCGTGTACATGCCCGCTATTTGAATATCTCTGGAAAATTCCAGTACGGGAACATCATATTGTCGTTGCCGAACCTTATCATCCATGCCTTTCCTGCCTTGTCAGACACATAGACTTTGGCAATGGGAAATTCTCCCCAGTCAGCGCCCTTCTTGCAGTATAGTTTGACCACATATTGTTGCGTTCCCAAGTATTCCTTGCGGTCTTTGTCTTCTCCTTCTCCCTTGATGTTATAGGTAGAGATCTCCGACCTGCCGCAGTATCCATACTTGGAGTAGTATTTGCTGAACTTAGGGTTCTTGTAGATGGTCAGGGCTATCTTGGTGAGCTCTGTTTGGCGCTGCGTTTCGTCCATAGACGAGAAGGTCTGGCCCAGCACGCTTTGGCTACCGGCTATGAGTAGCAGCGATGCAATGATGGTTCGGATGAAGTTGGTCATAATTGTAACGTTTTAGTTGTAAATCTATTATAGGTTATGAGTTATTGTCGCTATGTCATTTGTAAATATAGCGTTTTTGCATGAATTGGTGTCCGAATTGATGCAAAAAGTTTGCAAAGAGCCGTGGTTTTAAGATAATTTAATCCTTGCATGTGCCTGGCTTTGCTTTCTCGCGCGCGTGTACGCGTATAATATAATAAGGTGTAAACCCACAAGACTTGCCACGCGCCCGCGCCCCCGACCGGCGACAGTCCCAGCGCAGCGCAGCAGACACAGCGTGCTGGACGATGTCGCGACGGTATCTGCATGGGCTTCCATGCTGCTCGCAGCGCTCGTGGCCGAGGCGATGGGGCGGGATGCGATGGGGCTCAGAGCGATAAGGAAGGTGGAAAGGGTAGTGGGGTTGCGCAAAAAAGTTGTGCAAAAATGCGTGTAGTTAACAATAATTAACGGGGGGGGGGTGAATACAACGAATAGGAAATAACCTTAAATTTGCAGCGTACGATAGATACAAATCGACAATCCAATGCCATGCGTGTCAATTGTCTACAACTTTTATCTAAGGATTTGAACCGATAACTCTAACCGATATGAAACGACTGACTTACATCATCACGCTCATGCTAATCGCCTGGATGCCCGTCACAGAGTCCAGGTCGCAGAGTCATGTGGTCAACACCCATTTCAGCGTCTTCTTTCCCGTGGGCAAAACGGTGCTCGATACTGCCTATACCAGTAACGGCTGTAGTCTGTCGGCTATGCTCGACTATCTGTCAGCGGTGCGCCGCGACAGCAGTCTTTCGCTTTTGAATGTCCAGATTACGGGTATGGCGTCGCCCGAAGGCAGTTATCAGACCAATCGCCGTCTCGCCAACCGCCGTGCCCAGGCTCTGGCCTCATGGCTTCGTGCTCATACCGACACAGAGTTGCCCCTCGTGTTGGCAGACAATATGGGTGTGGGCTGGTCGTTGCTCGATACCCTCACCCTCGATAGCCCCAGGCTGTCGCCCTACACTGCGTCGATGGCGCATATCCTGTCGCTCGACTCTACCCAGGTCGCCTATCACCGCGGGCTGACGATAGACCGCCGCGTGCTGCTCCTGCGCCGCGCCCAGGGTGGCCGACTCTGGCCCATACTCATGCGCGATGTCTATCCCCAGATGCGTATGGCACGTGCCGAGGTCGACGTGGCACGCGTAGAGACACCCCCCACCATCGTATGTCCGGCTCCCGAACCCATGCCCGAGCCTGCGCCAGCCGCTCCCACGGTAGTGCCATCTACGGCAGACACTGTGGCGACGACGACAGGGACTCCCTGTCAGCGCCATATCATCCTCAAGACCAATGCCGTGGCTTGGGCGTTTCTCATCTCCAATATCGCCATTGAGATGGATGTCGCCCCTCATTGGTCGGTGGCTCTGCCCGTGAACTTCTCGGCATGGAACTATTTCAGCAACAGCCGCAAATACCGCACCTTCTCGCTCTATCCCGAGTGTCGCTATTGGCCCTCAGCCTGCAATACTGGCTTCTTTGTGGGAGCCCATCTCGGCATGGCTTACTATAATGTGGCTTTTGGCGGACGATATCGCACCCAGGACCGTGGCGGTCATCGTCCGGCGCTCGGTGGTGGCGTGTCGGCAGGACTGCGACTCCCCGTCAGCCGCAACCGTCGTTGGCAGATGGAGCTCTCTGCCGGTGTTGGCGTCTATTCGCTCAACCACGACAAGTTCTACAACCAGCCCAACGGCCTCAAGGCATATACCGAGAACAAGACCTACACGGGTATAGACCAGGCTTCGCTGTCGCTCTGTTATGTGTTTGACTTCAAACGAGGGAGAAAATGATGATGCCAAACCAGTCCACTATACTCCGCCGCCTCTGCTGCCTGCATGCAAGGATGCTGCTGGCAGTGCTGCCGCTGCTCCTTGTGGGATGTGGAGTGCATGAGTTTCCCGACGTGCCCGACACGGCGAAGGTCAGTCTGCATCTGCGGTTTGATACCGATATGCCCCAGGTCTACTACACCCTCTCGCGTACTGGCGCCCCCGTCCAGGTTACCTCTGTCCGCACCCGTGGCACGATGAGATACATCATCCGTCTCTATCCTCAAGCCTCTGCTGCCCAGGCAATTCCCGTCCGCGAATACATCGTGCGTCGCGACGTCAGCCAGGGCTATGATGCCGATATAGACCTCGACGCCCCTGCCGGCAGCTATCGCGTCATGGTGTGGGCCGACCTCTCTGAGGATGATGCCGGTGTAGGTGGCTTCTACGATGCTTCCGATTTTTCCAGCATCAGAGCCCTCACGCCCTATCAGGGCAGCACCGACTACCGCGATGCGTTCAGAGGTGAGGCCGAGGCTGTCGTCGCCACCAGCACCAGTGAGCAGGCGCCCGTCGGAGTCACCGTGCAGATGACCCGCCCGCTCGCCAAGTTTGAGTTTGTGGCCAATGATGTGCGCCTCTTTATCGAGCAGCAGTCGGCAGCCATAGCCGGCCATACGCCCGTCGAGCCTTCTACAGGAGCTGCGACGCCTGCCGTAGACCTGGATATGTTCACCGTGCGCATCATCTACAACGGCTACGCGCCCAACACCTATAATATATTTACCGACAAGCCCACCGACGCCATTATGGGAGTGGTCTGCGACGGCCGCGTGGAGCGCCTGTCTGCCGACGAAGCCTCGTTGGGGTTTGACTATGTGCTCGTCAACGGCCACGCCTCCGAGGTCACCGTGCAGTTGGGCATCTACGACCGCCAGGGCCGTCAGGTTTCGCTCTCCCGCGCCGTCAACGTGCCGCTCCAGCGCAGCCGCCATACCATCGTCAGAGGCGAGTTTCTCACCCAGACTGCCACGGGTGGCGTAAGCGTCAACCCCGGTTACGATGGCGAGTTCAATGTCTTCTACTGACATTCCCCTTACCATAGAACAACTAATTCACATTGTTTTATATATCAATTATCTTAATCATCTAAATTATTTACAAAATGAAAAAAGTAACTATCTTTGGAATGTTTGCCGCTCTGATGCTGGCAAACTCGTGTTCGGACGACAACAATGTCTCGCAGGCAGACAGCAGTCTTGCCCAGGTAACGTTCAAGGTAAGCGCCGATGGTGCCCTTACCCGTGCTATCAGTGACGGCACCACCGTCAATGAGCTTGTCTATCGTGTGTTTGACAAGAATGGCAACCCCATTACCGCACAGCCCCTCGTAAAAGAGTCTGCAACCGACCTCCGCTCCGGCCATACGGTAGCGCTCACCTTGGCAAAGGGCCAGACCTACAAGGTAGCCTTCTGGGCCCAGAAAGCCGGAAACACTGCTTACACCGTGAATGACAACATGCAGGTAGCGGTCGACTACAGCGGCGACAACAATGACGAGAGTCGCGACGCATTCTTCAATGCCGTTGAGATAACCGTCAATGGCGATGTCGCTCAGACCGTTGAACTCAAGCGCCCCTTCGCCCAGCTCAATTTGGGTACTACTACAGCAGACTGGGATGCAGCTGTAGCTTCGGGCGCTACTTTCGACGAATCAAAGGTGACCGTGAAGCAGGCAGCCACTACGCTGAATGTGCTTGACGGCAAGGTATCTGGCGCCGCCGATGTCAACTTTACCTATGCTGCTAAGCCTGGCGAGTTCCTGAAGGTCGATGCCGATGGTGATGGCACTAAGGAGGATTACGAGTATCTCTCCATGAGCTACCTTCTGCCCAACGACGCTACCGACGGTACCCAGAAGACCCTGGCTTCGGCTGAATTTACCTTCAAGACAGCCTCCGGCACCGAAATCGTAGTCAAGAACGGTCTGCAGAACCTGCCCCTCCAGCGCAATTACCGCACCAATATCGTGGGCAACATCCTCTCTGGTACTACCACATTCTCCGTAGTGGTCGACCCTGCTTTCTCCACTCCTGACCACAACTACCGCATGGTACATGCTTCGACCCAAGCCGAGATGACTGCTGCTGCCTCTCAGCCCAACACCGTTGTGAAGTTGGCTGCCGGCAACTCCTATACTCTCTCTACTGCACCTGCCGACGGCGTGGTATTCTCCAGCGACAATGCCGCTACGACCACAATCAAGATTCCCGCCGCTGTAACTGCCACGAATGTTGCGTTTGAGAATGTCACCGTAGAGTCGCCCAATGCCGACTACGTAGGTATCCAGCATGCTACCACGGTGAAGTACAAAGGCTGCGTGATTAAAGGCCAGCCCTTCTCTTATGCAGCTGATGCTTCGTATGAAGACTGTAAGTTTGTGCAGACCTCAGGCAGCTGTTACAACATCTGGACCTATGGTTCATCTAACATTACCTTTACCCGCTGCGCCTTCAGCTGCGCCGGCAAGAGTGTGCTCATCTACAACGAAGGTTCCATAACAGGCCAGATAGCCACATTCCAGGACTGCACCTTTAACGCTTCGGCTTCCGTTACAGGCAAGGCTGCCATAGAGATTGACAGCTCTCTTCCCACAGGCGTAGGCACTCCCTACAAGGTGGTTATCAACAACTGCACAGCTACCGGATTTGACAACGGCTCTGTCAGCGGCAACTCGCTGTGGAACGAGAAGAAGGGTACCAAGGCTACCGTCATCGTCGACGGTGTTACCGTGAAGAGTGCTTCATAGACTGATATAATCCCAAGACCTTAGGGTCTCTACTCTGCGACGGGCTGCCAACTGCGAGAGCGTGCTGGCAGCCCGTATTCTGTAGCAATTCATTCCTTGTAATACTCAGTACATTAGTAAATTATCATAAATTACCGCGAGTCATGTCAAAAAACTCAACAAGTATGTCTTTTTGTCCGATAGTTTCAGTAACTTTGCATCCGAATTTAAGGTAACATTTGATGCAAGACATTAGGAATATTGCAGTGATTGCACACGTCGACCACGGTAAAACTACGCTGGTCGACAAGATGATGCTCGCCGGAAAACTCTTCCGTGAGGGCCAGGATAATAGTGGTGAGGTGTTGGATGCTAACGATTTGGAACGTGAGCGCGGTATCACCATCCTCTCCAAAAACGTTTCTATCAACTGGAAAGGTGTTAAGATAAATATCCTCGACACCCCGGGTCACTCCGACTTCGGTGGCGAGGTAGAGCGTGTGCTCAATATGGCCGACGGCTGTCTGCTGCTCGTCGACGCCTTTGAGGGCCCTATGCCCCAGACCCGATTTGTGCTGCAGAAGGCGCTGCAGTTGGGCTTGAAGCCCATCGTGGTGGTCAACAAGGTAGACAAACCCAACTGCCGTCCCGAGCAGGTCTATGAGATGGTGTTCGACCTTATGTGCGACCTCAACGCCACCGAAGACCAGCTCGATTTCCCCGTAGTCTATGGTTCTGCCAAGAACGGCTGGATGTCGGCAGACTGGACCAAGCCTACCGACAATATCGAATATCTGCTCGACGAGATACTCGAGAAGATTCCTGCTCCACGCCAGTTGGACGGAACGCCCCAGATGCTTATCACTTCGCTCGACTATAGCAGCTACACGGGTCGTATCGCCGTGGGCCGCGTACATCGTGGCGTGCTGCGCGATGGTATGAACATCACCATCTGTCACCGCGACGGCAGCAAGGAGAAGACCAAGATCAAGGAGCTGCATACCTTTGAGGGTATGGGTCACAAGAAGACTGCCGAGGTATGCTCTGGCGACATCTGTGCCGTTATCGGTCTCGAGCGTTTCGAGATTGGCGACACCATTGCCGACTTCGAGAACCCCGAGCCTCTGCCACCCATCGCCATCGACGAGCCTACGATGAGTATGCTCTTCACCATCAACGATAGTCCTTTCTTCGGCCGTGAGGGCAAGTTCTGCACCTCGCGCCACATCAACGACCGACTGCAGAAGGAGCTGGAGAAGAACCTTGCGCTCCGCGTAGTTCCTGTCGAGGGCTATACCGACCGTTGGATTGTCAGCGGCCGTGGTGTGCTCCACCTCTCTGTGCTCATCGAGACCATGCGCCGCGAGGGCTACGAGCTCCAGGTAGGTCAGCCACAGGTTATCTACAAGGAGATAGACGGCCAGAAGTGCGAGCCCATTGAGGAACTCACCATCAATGTGCCCCAGGACTTCTCCAGCAAGATGATTGACATGGTTACTCGTCGCAAGGGCGAGCTCGTGGGTATGGATACCGAGGGCGACCGCGTCAACATACAGTTTGAGATACCCTCCCGCGGTATCATTGGTCTGCGTACCAATGTGCTCACCGCCTCTCAGGGCGAGGCCATCATGGCCCACCGTTATAAGGAGTATCAGCCGTTCAAGGGCGAGATTATTCGTCGTACCAATGGTTCGATGATAGCCCTCGAGACGGGTACCGCCTACGCCTATTCGATTGACAAGCTGCAGGACCGTGGCAAGTTCTTCATCGACCCGGGCGAGGAGGTATATGCCGGCGAGGTTGTGGGCGAGCACGTTCATGACAACGACCTGGTCATCAATGTCACCAAGGCCAAGCAACTCACCAACGTCCGCGCCAGCGGTAGCGACGAGAAGGCCCGTGTCATCCCTAAGGTGGTGATGAGTCTCGAGGAGTGTCTGGAGTATATCAAGGGCGACGAGTATGTCGAGGTGACACCCAAGAGCATGCGTATGCGCAAGGTGCTGCTCGACCATCTCGAGCGTAAGCGTGCCAACAAGGAGTAACTGCCTCACCATAGGCATCCTATAGACTGCGTCTGTCGCGGCTCTTGCCCGTCAGACTGCCGGCGGCAAGCCCATCCCGCCGGCTGCAATCCCAAGCTGTGTCAAGCTATCCTGTCGATAGCTTGGCACAGCTTCTTTTTGTGCCAGACAGAGGTACAACAAAAAAGGATGCCCATCCTTGCGGACGGGCATCCTTGTATGGGTCTTTCGACCAACCGTTGCGTTGCGATTACTTACGCAGACCGAGAGCCTTGATGATGGCGCGGTAGCGGTTGATGTCGATGCGATAGAGATAGTCGAGCAGCGCGCGACGCTTACCTACGAGCTGAGTCAGTGAGCGGGTGGTAACGAAGTCCTTGCGGTTCTGCTTTACGTGCTCAGTGAGGTGAGCGATACGATAGGTGAACAGAGCAATCTGGCTCTCGGCAGAACCAGTGTTCTTGGCGTCATTACCATACTGTGCGAAGATCTCTTCTTTCTTAGCTTTGTCTAAATACATGATTTTAAGTTGATTAATTGTTGTGCTATTACATCCATCGGGCGCCTGCTGGCCTTAATCACAACCGGCCACGCCTTCGAATGCATCGGATTTTCCGAAATTGCGGTGCAAAGGTACTGCTTTTTGCGCTAACTGCCAAGCATTTTGCCGATTATTTTGTTTGCAGCTGCCACAATCTCAGTCTTTTTGCGCTACGAGTCTTATGCCTCCGTCCTCCATGACGATGAGTCTGCGTCGGTAGAGGTCGCCGATGGCCTTCTTATAGACCTTCTTGCTCACCTCGAAGCGCGCCTTGCCTTTCTATCTGTTATTCCTGTTGCTTGTTGGCGTTGTGCCCGTACTTTATAGACGCTATCTCTTGCCTTCTCAGTTGCCCACGACGGCTTGCGATTCATTTTTTGCTTATAGACAATATCTACTCGATGGCCGTTTCTCTTGATGCCTGTTATATAGTCGGGGCTGAGAAGGGGTTCGTATAACGTCCCGATGGGAAGAGACTGGTAGTAAACGGTGTCATTCTTATGTATAGTGATACCTTTACGCCTTATAAAGTCCTTCCATGCCATTGCTTTTACATCGGCAGGAAGTTTGAAAAGTATCATTGTCTTTACTCCCATTCTCTTGTATTTCTCTTCTACTTTCAGCCAGCCCATATAGGTTATCTCTGAAGAATGAAATAACGCATCACTTGTTAGGTATCTCTTGCCGTCATGTGTCTCGATAGTGAAAAGGACAGAGTTGCTAACCCTCTGTTTCTCTCTGAAATCCCTTTGGGCATAGATATAACAGGTGAAGGTAGATAAAAGGATAAAGGACAATAGCTTCCTCATCTTGTTTTCATGCTTTGTCTATCAGGCGTATGCCTCCGTCCTCCATGATGATGAGTCTGCGTCGGTAGAGGTCACCGATGGCCTTCTTATAGACCTTCTTGCTCACCTCGAAGCGCGCCTTTATCTCCTCGGCATCGCTCTTGTCGCCCAGTTCGCAGTATCCATCGTGCTGTTGCAGCCAGTTGAGCAGCGTCTCCGAGAAGTCGAGTGTCTGCTGGCGGCCTGTGGGCTGCAGCGTGAGGTCTATCTTGCCGTCGGGGCGCACGCAGGCGATGTAAGCCTTCATGCGGTCGCCCGTCTGCACGTGCTTGAATATCTGGTCGCGGTAGATGAGGCCGGCATACTGGTTGTCGATGATGACCTTGAAGCCCAGGTCGGTCTTCTGCCATATCATGATGTCTACCTCGTCGCCGGCGTTGTATGTGGGCTTTTCCTTGTTGAGGTATTTCTCCACCTTCGCCGTAGCCATGATGCGGTAGCTCTCTTCGTCGATGGTCACATAGACGATGTACGACGAACCTATCTCCATGCGGCGTTTCTGTTCGCGGAAGGGGCAGAAGAGGTCTTTCATCAGGCCCCAGTTGAGGAAGGCACCGTATTCGTTCACCCACGAACATTCGAGGTAGGCAAAGTCGCCCGGCTTAGCCAGCGGGTGCTCGGTGGTAGCCACGAGGCGTTCGTCCTGGTCGAGGTACAGAAACACGTCGAGTTCGTCACCTATCTTATAATCTTTGGGTACATAGCGCTTGGGCAGCAGTATCTCGCCCTCATCGCCTCCGTCGAGGTAGAGTCCGAAGTCTACCTCTTTCACTATTTTCAGCAGGTTATATGCTCCCAGTTGTATCTTCTCCATTGTCTTCTTGATTTTGTGTTTCGGTGTGGATGATCATGCCGTCCTTCAGGTGGATGGTGCGGTCGGTGATGGTAGCCAGCTGTTCGTCGTGGGTCACGATGACGAAGGTCTGGCCCATCTTCTCGCGCAGGTCGAAGAAGAGCTGGTGCAACTCCTGCTTGTTCTTGCTGTCGAGCGAGCCGCTGGGTTCGTCGGCCAGTATCACGTCGGGGTCGTTGACGAGCGCTCTTGCCACGGCGATGCGCTGCTTTTCACCTCCTGAGAGTTGGGCGGGCTTGTGCTGCGCCCGCTCTTCGAGTCCCATAAACTGCAGCAACTGCATGGCTTTCTCGCGAGCCTCGCTCTTGCTTGTTCCGGCGATGAGGTCGGGAATCATGATGTTTTCGATGGCGGTAAATTCGGGCAGAAGCTGATGGAACTGGAACACGAAACCGATATGACGGTTACGGAAATCGCTCAGCTTGTTCGACTTCAGCCGGCTTACCTCTACGCCGTCGATGCACACCTGTCCGCCATCGGGCTTGTCCAGTGTGCCTATTATCTGCAGCAGTGTGGTCTTGCCGGCACCGCTGGGGCCGACGATACTCAGTATCTCGCCCTTGTCGATGTGCAGGTCTATGCCCTTGAGCACCTGCAGCGAGCCGAAACTCTTGGTTATGCCTTTGATATCTATCATAGTGTCTGTCTTAGTTCTTGTGACGCCAGTGCTTGGCTATCCAGTTGTGTATCATGTCATAAGCACTGTCTTCCTCCGTGTGCTGTGGCTGGGCGAAGGTCATCTCGTCCATGGTGCCTCCATACTGGTCGGGGAAGATTATCATCAGGTTGGTACCGTTGAAGTAGTGCTCTATCTCGTAGGGCAGCTTCTCCTGCGCCGACTTGTACGACACCGTGCCCTTGCGGGCTGTCACCACCACAAACAGGTGGTCGTCGGCAATCGTCGTAGCCAGATGCGGCAACTGGTTCCAGTGGTTCATGCTTATGTATTCGGCCCTGAGCGCGGGGTGCTGGTTGCGCACCCATTCGGTAATCAGTGCCATGGTGTCTTCGCGGGCGTGGTAGGTGATGCGACATTCCAGGTTCTCAGCCATACGGGCCAGTCGTTCCATCCATCGATAGAAGCCAGGCTCATACTGGGCCCTCGACGGCACAGCCACCTGTATGCGGCGCAGCGTGGAGAGCGGCTGGTTGAGGCGCGCCATGATAATCTGGCAGTTGAGTCCGTTGAAGAGACTCTGGTGGAAGTTTCCCCAGAACTTGTTGGACTTGTCGGCGTGCATGTGCATGCCTATGAGTATCTCCGAAGCCTGAAACTCCTTGAAGGCATGCTTGATGCCGTTGGCTATGTTGGCGGCTATGCGCACCTGAGTCTCCATCTGCACGTCTGCTGATGCGGCATGGCGCACCAGATGTTCCAGCAGCTTCTGCCCCTCTTCCTGGTTCTGCATCAGGTCGGCGTCGTCGTAGACCACGTTGAGGCCCACAATGGGCGTCTTCAGCTTGGGGTTGCGCATCATGAACGCCATTGACATCAGCTGGTCGGCATACTCGGGATATTTCACCGGCACCAGTATCTTCTCGTTGTCCTTGCTGGGGTTCTTGGGTGCATACTCCTTGTCGCGGAACACTATCTGCTGCGCCGCCCTGTCGGTGACGATGGTCGAGATGACGCAGGTGAAGAGTATCATCAGCACCACACCGTTGAGCAGCGTGTCATCTATCATCGATACGCCTCCGGGCGAGGTCAGCTTCATGCCCGTCATCAGTATGGCTATGGCTCCGGCGGCATGTGCCGAGGTGAGACCAAACATCATGTTGCCCGATGTCCACGGCAGCCGCAGTGCCACCGATGAGATGTAGGCTGCCAGTGCCTTGCCCAGCGTGCCAAAGATGGTAATCACCGCTGCCACCCAGATGATTTGCCCTCCGGTGAAGAGCAGCCTCACGTTGATGAGCATGCCCACACCTATCAGGAAGTAGGGGATGAACAGGGCGTTGCCGATAAACTCGATGCGGTTCATCAGCGGCGACAGGCGGGGTATGTATCTGTTGAGTATCAGTCCGGCAAGGAATGCGCCGAGGATGCCTTCAAGCCCAGCCAACCCCGACAGCACGGCACTCATGAAGAGTATGGCGAGCACAAAGATAAACTGCATCACCGAGTCGCTGTATCGGCGCAGAAAGCAGCGCGTCAGCCTCGGTATCACCATGCTCATAAACAGGCAGAGCGCCACGGTCTTGGCGGCAAATAGAGCCCAGAACCCTATGCCGCTGTCGCCCTGGTGTATGCCCACGATGGCTGCCAGCGCCATGAGCGCCATGAAGAGCGACAGCATCGACGACCCCACGCTCAGCGCCACACTCGGTTTGCGCTGCAGACCATAACGTCCCACGATGGGGTATGCCACCAGCGTGTTTGAAGCCATCAGACAGCCCAGCAGTAGACAGGTCTGCACCGGATAACCCAGTATCCAGCGCGCAGCGCCACCCGTGAGCAGTGCCGGCAGGATAAAGGTGAGTATGCCGTAGATACCCATCTGACCCTTCGTACGCTTCACGCCCTCCATATCCATCTCCAGGGCGGCGAGGAACATGATGTAGTACATGCCCACCTTGCCGAAGAGCTCGAAAGAGGCGTCGCGCGAGAGTATATTCAGGCCGTAGCTGCCTATCGCCATACCCGCCAGCACCATGCCGATGATGTGGGGAATACGCAACTTGCCCATGATGATTGGCGCAAAGAGGATGATGAGCAGCACGACAAAGAATATGATTGTCGGGTCGGTTATGGGGAAATATTGGGATAAATCGGGCATAGCTCTCTGTGACGTATAAATCTACTGCAAAGGTCCGAAAAAAATGTCACATTTGATGATAAAATCCCTAAAAATTAACTGATAAGTGGCCCAAATGTTGTAATTTTGCACACGATAACAGATAATCAATAAGAAATAAACAAAATGAAAGTAGCAATTGTGGGCGCGAGTGGCGCTGTAGGACAAGAGTTTCTTCGTATTCTCGCTGAGAGAGAGTTTCCCATCGATGAGCTGGTACTGTTTGGCTCCAAGCGCAGCGCAGGTACCAAATACGCTTTCAAAGGTAAAGAGTACGAAGTCCAGCTGCTCCAGCACAACGACGACTTCCGCGATATAGATATAGCCTTCGTTTCTGCCGGTGGCTGCACTTCCAAGGAGTTTGCCGAGACCATCACCAAGCACGGCGCGGTGATGATTGACAATTCCAGCGCCTTCCGCATGGACGAGGACGTGCCACTGGTAGTGCCCGAGGTCAATCCCGAGGACGCCCTCAACCGCCCCCGTGGCATCATTGCCAACCCCAACTGCACCACCATCATGATGGTCGTAGTGCTGCAGCCCATCGAGAAGCTCAGCCACATCCACCGTGTCCATGTCTCTTCTTACCAGAGCGCCAGCGGTGCAGGTGCCGCAGCCATGGCCGAACTCGAGCAGCAGTACCGTGAGGTTCTCACCGAGGGCAAGGTAAAGACCATCAACAAGTTTCCCCATCAGCTGGCCTACAACGTCATTCCACAGATTGACGTGATGACCGACAACGACTATACCAAGGAGGAGATGAAGATGTATCATGAGACCCGCAAGATTATGCACAGCGACGTGCGCACCAGCGCCACCTGTGTGCGCGTCTCTTCGCTCCGCTCCCACTCCGAGTCTGTGTGGATAGAGACCGAGCGTCCGCTCACCGTCGACGAGGTGCGCTCTGCCATCGCTGCAGCTCCCGGTTGCACCCTCGAGGACGACCCCCAGCACTATGTTTATCCCATGCCGCTTGAGAGTGCGGGCAAGGACGATGTCTTCGTAGGCCGCGTGCGCCGCGACCTGGCCGACGACCATGGCATCACCCTCTGGCTTACCGGCGACCAGATACGCAAGGGCGCCGCGCTCAATGCCGTGCAGATAGCCGAGTATCTCGTCAAGGTGGGCAATGTGAAGTAAAGCCCCACGCTGATATACCATCGGGCCACCGCCAGCCATCCTGTAGAGAGCAGTAGGGCAGGCGGTGGCTTTTTCTTTGCCTCTACCACGGGGGAGGTAAGGGCAGCGCCCCGTCAGAGAAAAAATATGGGCATGGGGTGTAATAATAGCGCCCCGCCGTCGTCTTGTAAGAAAAAGACAATGAAAACAGAGATGACCGACAGACAACTGGTGACGCTCGTGCTGGGCGGCAAGACCCAGGCTTACAGCGATATCGTGAGCCGACATTCGGCCCTGGTCTTTGCCAAGGCCATGGGCGTGGTGCGATGTCGTGACCTGGCTGCCGAGATAGCCCAGCAGACCTTTGTGCGCGCCTATACCCGGCTTGCCGACTGGCATGGCGACGATTCCATCGCGCCGTGGCTCGCCATGATTGCCGTGCGCCTGTCGCTGACCCATCTCGACACTGCCCGCCGCCGTCGTGCCGGTCAGTTGGACCACGATGTGCCCTACGAAGACTATTCCCCCGAGCACGAACGCCGCCTGCAGCGCATGGAGCAGGCTGTCTCGCAGTTGGGCGAGCCCGACAGGAGCATCGTGCAGCTGCATTACTACCGCCACCAGACTACCGCCGAGATAGCCGCCAGGCTCAGTCTCACCCAGGCCAATGTGCTGGTGCGGCTCAACCGTATACGTCAACGATTAAAGAAACAACTGGAACATGGAGAAGATGAATGAACAAGAGTTTGACCGCCTCATCAGCGAGGCGGTAGAGCGCCAGATGCTGCTCTCGGATATCAACACCAGGGTGATGACCGAGGTAAGACGCTCGGCACGCCGCACCCTGCTGCGCCGTTGGGCGCGCGTGGTGGCTTTTGCCTTTGGCATGCCGCTGCTGGTCTTTGTCGTCGGCGTCTTGTCAGACAGCGTGGCTTCGGCGTCCACTCCCGTCGTAGCCGTGTCTATGGCAGTGGCGGCAGTGACTACCCTCGTGGCTGTCGTCCGCGTCATCTGCGATTTTTCTGTCACCAGAGTGTAATAATTTGTCTGCATGCCGGTCTTTAGGTAAAGCAATGACAACAACAGTATTAACAACATTAACACATTAAGCATTATGGATTGCATTATTGATTTAAAACAAGTCGTCGGCATCATTATGGTGTTCTCCGTCCCCCTCTCGTTGATTATCGGTCTGGTCTACTACCTTGTAGACATGAAACGCAACGCTTTCAGACTGCGTAGCGAAATCATCAGCGGCGGTGTGGACTGCGACACGGCACGCTTACTGCTCGAGGAGACCGGGCGCCGTCACTCTCTCTCGTTCGCCACCCTGCGCCTGGGTCTGCTGCTGTTCTTTACAGGCATCGCAGCCGTGCTGGCCCGTGTGGCTGACTTCACCATACTCACCCTCTGGCTTACGGCAGCCATAGGCGGCGGCGTAGGCTTGCTCATCGCCTTCGTCATCGAGTGGAAGATGGTAGAGAAGAAGTAGGCGTCTCTCCGCGCCATAACGGTTACAAGCATCAGTCCCGGGCAACAGGCAGTTGTCCGGGATTTTTCTATTTCCTCCGTCGCCGCGTTGGCGTCCTCTGCTCCCGCATTGGCGTCGGTCTAAGTATATCTGCCGCCCATAGCAGCCAACTGTCTGGCGATGTCTTTATTTATCATTTCGTGGTTTGATACCACTATTTCGGGGCTTGCCGTAATCATTGCAAGCCCTGATTTCTCTATTTCATGCTCCGCCTCCAGCTTATATGCGCCCTCCATCACCATTGATAGCCACGCCGCGCCCGCCGCCATAACGCCCGCCGTCGCAGACGGTCACATCGGTGGTTCGTGACGGATGATACGTGGTCACGTGCCTTATGATACGGGCTTACGTAACAAGCGGCACGTGAGCCCGTGACAACCGTCACGAACCGCCAAGGACGATTAGGGCATGGCGGAACACAATGCGCAGATGGCGCAGTTCCATCGGCAGCGCTGGGGCGAGGCCCATCGGCGCGATGGCGTGTGTCGCGTTTATGGGGAATGTGGTGAGGGTGTAACCCAAAGTAGAGGCGTGCAGTGGATATGCCCATGACAGTGATACAAGTAGCCCATTGTGGATGGTACGCACCCCTGGCAACTCTGTAGGAGTTGCGATTTCATAGCCCAGGGTTGAGGCGTGCAGCGCCTCTACCCTGGGTGCTGATACACAAAGGGATAGCAACTCTGTAGGAGTTGCGTTTAGCCGAAGGCGTTATTATCAGTTTGATGGTATTTCCCTACACATTTCAGCCCTTTGTCCTGCTGTGGGTAACGCCTGCGGCTAATCGCAACTCCTACAGAGTTGCCAGGTTAGTGGGGTCGCTACCCAGGGTAGCGGTCTTCGCCCGCAACCCTGGGCTGGGGAATCGCAACTCCTACAGAGTTGCTGCTGCTTGTGGGTTCCTCGTTTGTATCATTCCCCACGTTGCTGCTGCTTGCGGGCTCCTCGTTTGTATCATTCCCCACGTAGCTGTTGCTTGTGGACTCCTCGTTTGTATCATTCCCCACGTTGCTGCTGCTTGTGGGTTCCTCGTTTGTATCATTCCCCACATTGCTGCTGCTTGTGAGCTCCTTATTTGTATCATCCCCACTTAACTGCTGCTTGCGCACACCTCTTGTCAATACCTGGACAGGGTGGACTCCGCTGCCCCTGCTGGCGCCAACCGTGGGGCTGTGCTTTACTCCCTTTACACCTTATTATATTATAATGCGCGCGACTGTAATGGCGGGCGCCATTTTTTCATGAATAAATAGGTTAATATCAAAAAAAATTAATACTTTTGCATGAATATAACATGTTATAGTTGTGGACAAGAATAAATTCGGACTACTAAGCCAAATAAAATACCCTTCTGACCTGCGCAAGTTGGATATAGACCAGTTGGCAGAGGTTTGCAGCGAGCTGCGCCAAGACATTATCGACGAGGTGTCGGTCAATCCCGGTCACTTTGCCTCGAGTCTGGGCGTCGTTGAGATTACCGTTGCCCTGCACTATGTCTTCAATACCCCCGACGACCGCATAGTGTGGGATGTGGGTCATCAGGCTTATGGCCACAAGATACTTACAGGACGTCGCGACACGTTCTGCACCAACCGTCATCTGCACGGCGTCCGCCCGTTTCCCTCCCCATTGGAGAGCGAGTACGACACTTTCGCCTGCGGTCATGCCTCCAACTCCATCTCTGCCGCCCTCGGTATGGCGGTGGCTGCCCGCAAGACCGGGCACGACGACCGTCATGTGGTGGCCGTCATCGGCGATGGTGCCATGAGTGGCGGTCTGGCCTTTGAGGGTCTCAACAATGTCTCGTCGACCCCCAATGATCTGCTCATCATCCTCAACGACAACGACATGAGCATAGACCGCGCTGTGGGTGGTATGGAGAAGTATCTGCTCAATCTCGACACCAATGCCACCTATAACAAGATAAGGTTCAAGGTGGCCCGATGGCTCGAGGACAATGGCCATCTGAGCGACCGCCGCCGCAAGGGCATCATACGACTCAACAACGCCATCAAGTCGGTGCTGAGCCATCAGCAGAATATCTTTGAGGGCATGAACATACGCTACTTCGGTCCCTTCGACGGTCACGACGTCAAGGAGGTGGTGCGCCTGCTGCGCCAGCTCAAAGACATGAAGGGCCCCAAGCTGCTGCACCTGCATACCACCAAGGGCAAAGGCTACAAGCCCGCCGAAAACGAAGCCACCATCTGGCACGCTCCGGGCCGATTTGATGCCGAGACCGGCGAGCGCATCGTGAGCGACTCGTCCAACAAGCCTCCCAAGTACCAGGATGTGTTTGGTGAGACCCTGCTCGAACTGGCACAGATGAACGACCGCATTGTGGGCGTGACACCCGCCATGCCCACCGGCTGCTCGATGAACATACTGATGAATGCCATGCCCGACCGCGCCTTCGATGTGGGCATAGCCGAGGGCCACGCCGTGACCTTCTCGGGAGGTATGGCCAAAGACGGTCTCCAACCCTTCTGCAATATCTACAGCTCGTTTGCCCAGCGCGCTTACGACAATATCATTCACGACCTCGCTCTGCTCTCGCTGCCCGTGGTGCTCTGTCTGGACCGCGGCGGACTGGTGGGCGAGGACGGCCCCACCCACCATGGCGCCTTCGATATGGCGGCGCTGCGCCCCATCCCCCATCTCACGATTTGCTCGCCCATGGACGAGCACGAACTGCGCCGGATGATGTACACCGCACAGCTCCCCGACATGGGTACGGTGGTGATACGCTATCCCCGAGGCGCTGCCGAGCACAACGACTGGCGCTGCAAGCTCGAAGCCATCGAGGTGGGCACCGGCCGACGCATGCACGAGGGTCACGATGTGGCAGTGCTCACCATCGGCCCTATAGGCAATGTGGCTGCCGAGGCAGTGGCTGAAGTTGAGGCTGAGGGCCAGCTCACTGTGGCCCATTACGATATGCGCTATCTCAAACCCATCGACGGCGGCATACTCGACGAGGTGGGCCAGAGGTTCAGCCGCGTCATCACCGTGGAAGACGGTGTGAGATGCGGTGGTCTGGGAACGGCTGTCACCGAATGGATGGCCGACCATCACTATACGCCCGAGATTGTAAGGCTGGGCCTGCCCGACGAGTTTGTCGAGCACGGCACCGTAAGCGAACTGCGCCGCATCGCGGGTATAGACAAGGCAACGATTATTCAACATATTAAAGGATGAAAATCATTATTACCGGTGCCTACGCCATAGGTACCCATCTGGCACGACTGCTCTCGCGCAACCACGAGGACATCACGCTCATAGACCCCGACCCCGACCGGTTGGCACGTATCGGCAGCGACTACGACCTGCTGACGATGGTGGCCGACCCCGACAGCATACAGGCCCTCACCGATGCCGGCGTGGGCCACACCGACCTCTTCATCGCCGTAACCCCTGACCAGAGTCTCAACCTCAACTGCTGTATCCTGGCCAAGGCACTCGGTGCCCACAAGACCGTGGCGCGCATAGACCGCGCCGAATATATCGAAGACGACAAGCGCGAACTCTTCGTCAGACTGGGCGTCGACGAACTCATCTACCCCGAGGTGCTCGCTGCCCGTGACATCAACAACGGTCTCAAGATGTCGTGGGTGCGCCAGCGTTGGGATGTGCACAACGGAGCCCTCATCCTGCTGGGCATCAAGCTGCGCGAGGGATGCGAGATACTCAACCGTCCGCTCCGCGAGCTCTGCGGTGCGCAGGACCCTTACCACGTGGTGGCGGTGAAGCGTGGCCCCGATACCATCATCCCTGGCGGTAACGACGTGCTGCAGCTCTACGACCTGGCCTACTTCATGACCACGCGCCAGTTTATCCCCTACATCCGCAAGATTGTGGGCAAGGAGCAGTATGCCGATGTCAAGAACGTGATGATTATGGGCGGTGGCAATACAGCCGTCAACGCCGTCAAGGGCATGCCCGAATACATGGATGTCAAAATCATCGAGAGCAGTCTGGAGCGCTGCGAACAGCTCAACGACATGCTCGACAGCCATAAGGCGCTCGTCATCAACGGCGACGGCCGTGACCTGTCGCTGCTCACCGAAGAGAGCATCAACAATACCCAAGCCTTTGTGGCGCTCACAGGCAACACAGAGACCAACATCCTGGCCTGCCTCACCGCCAAGCGAATGGGCGTGAGAAAGACCGTGGCCATGGTCGAGAACCTCGACTATGTAAGCATGGCAGAGAGCCTGGATATAGGTACCATCATCAACAAGAAGGCCATCGCCGCCAGCCGCATCTACCAGATGCTGCTCGATGCCGATGTGCTCAATGTCACCTTCCTCATGTCGGCCAATGCCGATATCGCCGAGTTTATCCCCAAGGAGGACTCCAAGATTACCCAGAAACCCGTATACGAACTGGGACTGCCACAGGGCATGACCATCGGCGGACTGGTAAGAAACGGCGTAGGTATGCTGGTGTCGGGTAACACCCAGATTATGGCGGGCGACACGGTGATGGTGTTCTGCCACAATATCAATATGAAAAAGATAGAGAAGTTCTTCATCTGATAGAGTGCAGCCGTTATGATCAACTGGAACATGATAAGCAAGATTATGGGAGCGCTCCTCTTCTTCGAGGCAGCCCTCATGTCGCTGAGCCTGGGCATCTCTGTCTATAGCGGCGAGGGCGACACGCCGGCGTTTGTCACCTCGGTGGGGCTGATACTCCTTGCCGCCATCGTCTTCAGGTATTTCGGACTCAAGGCGGGCAACCGCCTCTCGCGCAAGGACGCCTACATGGTCGTCACGCTGTCGTGGGTGGTCTTCAGCCTCTTTGGCTCGCTGCCGTTCATGCTGAGCGGATATGTAAACAACTTCACCGACGCGTTCTTTGAGAACATGTCGGGCTTCACCACCACCGGCGCCACCGTGATAGACGATGTCGAGGCGCTGCCCCATGGTCTCCTCTTCTGGCGCTCGTTCACCCAGTGGATAGGAGGTCTGGGTATCGTCTTCTTCACGGTCGCCCTGCTGCCCTCGCTCGACGGCGGCTATGTCAAGGTGTTCTCTGCCGAGATTACGGGCCCCATCCAGACCAAGCTGCATCCCCGTCTGTCGATGGGAGCCAAGTATATATGGATGGTATATGTATGTCTGACGGCAGCCTGTGCAGGCTGCTACTGGATATTCGGCATGTCGCCGTGGGAGAGCATCAACTATGCCATGACCTCGACAGCCACAGGCGGTTTCTCCATATACAACGACAGCATGGAGAACTTCCACTCGCCCGCACTGGAATATACCTGCACCACATTCTGCTTCCTCGCGGGCATCAACTTCACCCTGCTTTACTTCACCGTGGCACGCCGCCGCATAGGGATGCTCTTCAAGAGCGACGAGTTCAAGTTCTATCTCTTCATGACGGCAGCCTGTACGGCATTCGTCATGTTCCAGCTCATGGCGTATCGCGGCTATGACGCCGAGCACGCCTTCCGTTGCGGCGCCTTCCAGGTAGTCAACTTCCTGACCACCACGGGCCTGTTCAACGACAACGCCGCCCTGTGGCCCCATGTCACCTGGGTGGTGCTGGCGGTATGTATGTTTGTGGGAGCCTGCTCGGGCTCTACCAGCGGTGCCTTCAAGAGCATACGCAGTATGATGGTGCTCAAGGTGATACGCAACGAGTTGCGGCAGATACTCCACCCCAATGCCGTGCTGCCGCTGAGGGTCGACGGCGTCAATGTGCCCATCCAGAAGAGGGTGACGCTGCTGGCATTCCTCGCCACCTATGTCATCATGCTGCTGGTGGTGGCGTTTATCATGATAGCCTGCGGCATAGACCACACCAATGCCATCACCATCTGTCTGAGCAGTCTGGGCAACGTGGGTCCCTCGCTGGGTCTGGAGATAGGTCCCACGATGTCGTGGAGCCAGCTGCCCGACCTTGCCAAATGGACCTGCTCGTTCATGATGCTCGTAGGGCGTCTGGAGATATTCACCGTGCTGGTCATCTTCACCCCCACATTCTGGAAAGACAATTAGAAAACGACAAACAGTATAAAACAACAAACAATAAAGCGTATGAAACCATTAAAGTTTAAGGCTCTGTTGAAGCAGACCATCTGGGGTGGCGACAAAATCATCCCCTTCAAGCATCTCGATGACCATCTCGAGAACGTAGGCGAAAGCTGGGAAATCTCTGGAGTGCCCGGCAACGAGACAGTGGTAGCCGACGGTGAGTATGCCGGCAAGAAGCTCAACGAACTGGTAATCGAACAGAAGGACAAGCTCGTGGGCAAGGCCAACTATGAGCGCTTCGGCGACGAGTTCCCCCTGCTCATCAAGTTTATCGATGCCCGTCAGGACCTCTCTATCCAGGTGCATCCCACCGACGAGATAGCCAAGCGTCAGGGCAAGGAGCGCGGCAAGACCGAGATGTGGTACATCATGGACTCTGACAAGGACGCCAAGCTCTACAGCGGTCTGAAGATGCAGATTACCCCCGAGCAGTACAAGGCTATGGTCGAGGACGACACCATCACCGACGCCCTCGCCCAGTATGAGGTCAAGGAAGACGACTGCTTCTTCCTACCCGCAGGCCGCATCCACGCCATCGGCACAGGCTGCTTCCTCGCCGAAATCCAGCAGACCAGCGATGTCACCTATCGCATCTACGACTTCAAGCGCAAGGACAAGGACGGCAACTACCGCCAGCTCCACACCAAGGAGGCTGCCGAGTGCATCAACTACACCGTGGAGGACGACTACCGCACCCACTATGAGCACAAGAAGAACGAGGGCGTGACCCTGGTGGAATGTCCTTACTTCACCACAGCCGTCTATGACCTCGACGAGCCCATGACGCTCGACTACAGCGAGCTCGACAGCTTTGTAATCCTCATCGGTCTGAAGGGCGAAGGCACCATCACCGACAACGAGGGCAACACAGTGACCATCAGCGCCGGCGAGTCTATCCTCGTGCCTGCCACCACTGACACGCTCAGGGTCGAGGGCACTATCAAGATGCTTGAGACTTACGTATAAACCCTCATCGCATGGCCGATAGGGCATGTACTCCCCGCCGCAAGGCAATAACAGAAAGCGAGAGGAAGCACGGTATCAGCAGATACGGTGTTTCCTCCCGCTTCTTGTATGGACGGGGATGACGGTGACGGAGGCTGTGGGCTACTCTCCGGCTGCGGTGGCTGGCGGGGTAGGGTCGGCCGCAAGGGCGGTGGGCCCGGCGGTAGCCCCAACAGTCTCGGCTGGCGCAGGGGCATGATAGGTGTCGAGGAAGTGCTGCACATCGGCACGGATGTGAGCAAAGACATCGGAGAGCACATACCCCATGTTCTTCTTGAGCATCGCCTCGACATCTTCCACACTGTGCGAGTAGCAGCTCAGCTCATTGCGGCGCTGGGTGGAGTGCATGCTGTCGCGCGAGATTTCGTTTTCGCGCTCGCGGATAAGTTGGGCGCAGATGCGCGTCATGGCTGGGCTCACCACGCGGTCGAAGAGATGATGCCCCTGTATATATAAATAGGTGGTCTGTGGCGTCACGCCCAACGAGCGCAGACTCGCTTCGACCTTGGGGTAAGCCTTGACGCCCTCGGGGTAGTTGCGGCGCAGGGCGTCGAGCCGTCTGACCACCTTGTGAGACAGGCGGGCGAGCATGTCCTGGGCATGGACGGCGGAGAAGTTGCCCATCTCGATGATGGAGAGGAAGTCGCTCATCGTGAACTCGCCGTAATGGGGCGTGCGATAGAACCATACGTTCCACACGAAGAGCGGATAGATAATCTCAGAGAAGCTGCGCAGGTAGCCGTTGAAGTCGAAAATGTGGTGGTCGTTGAGGGTGACAGCCACGCAGACATCGTGGAGCGACGGGGCGTAGCACTGCAGGTTCTCGATGGCATAGGCGTAGGTATGGAAGACGTATGGGCTGTCGATAATCTGCTGCGAGGTGGGCGTGGCCTTCTGGATAAGATAGTCGTAGTCGGCATCGACGCAGGCAATCATATCACTGCCCACGCGGTCGGTCATGAGCCGCATGAGCGCCGCCTTCTTGCCACGGTTGAGCTGGCGGGAGCGCGAGGGGAGCATCACCTGGAAGTAGTAGCGGTCGGTCTCGAAGCTCGAGAGGACAGTGCGCCAGAAGAACACGTCGTCGTAGCTTTCGACATAGGCCACGATGCGGTGACGCGCCTGCCTGGAGTTGAGCCTGTTGGCAGCCGACAGGTAGTCGGAGGTGATGCTGTCTTTGAGTCGTCTACCCATTGTTGACAATAATATCGGATACCTCGGTCACACGGTCCATCCATCCGTTCATGATGACAGCCGGACTGTGGGTGGTGAGGATAATCTGTACGTTGGGGTTGAGCTCGAGGATGAGGTCTATGAGCTGCTGTTGCCAGTCTACGTGCAGGCTCACCTCGGGCTCGTCCATGAACAGCACGTAGGGCTTGTTGTCCTCGACCAGCACGGTGAGCAGGATGGCGAGTATCTGCTTCTCGCCGCTGGACAGCTGATAGGGCAGTAGCGTCTCGCCGATCTGCGTGAACCGAATCTCGTTCTCTGTGCGCACAATCTTCTTGCCCGTGTCTGCGAAGAGTCTGTCTATCATGTCCTGGAACTTCTTCTTGGGCTCACTGATACGCTGGGCTTCGGCGGCACCGTCGCAGCCGCCCTGTTGGAGCACGCTGATGATGCGGTTGCCAATGTTGACCTGGTAATCGAGGTAGCGGCGCTGCAGTTGGAAGAGTTGCCAGTCGAGCTCGGTGACCAGAGAGATGTCGACCTTGGTGAGCATGTCGGCGTTGAGCAACGGCCTGTCGAACGAGCGTATGATATCGTAGCGTATCCATTTGGCGTCGGCTGGGCTCACAGTGAGGTGGACGCCCTTGAGCATGTGGCTGGGAAACTCGCCGCCGGCGGCGAGGCCCTTGACCACCTTGTTGAGGATGGTGCTCTTGCCCACGCCGTTGACGCCGCTCAGCACATTGACGCGGCGGTCCAGTTGCCACACGACATGACGCTGCCCGCTCCACAGCGACTCTATCTCTATCTCCTTGATGTAATCGGCATATTTCTGCATGATGATACAGGTTAAGTTTTCGCACAAATTTACGAAAAAAAGCCTTGCCTTGCACCCATTTATGGCTTATTTGTTTACCTTTGCCCCCGAAATTTAACTATTAATAAGATTATGAATGACAATCCTGCGCTCAAGGCCCATCTGAGTCTGCTCTTCGCCGAAATCTTTTGGGGCCTTATGGCTCCGGTGGGCAAGGATGCCATGGCCCACGGCATCGACGGCATCTGTCTGGTATCGCTCCGCGTGGCAGGCGCCGCGCTGCTGTTCTGGACGGCGTCGCTCTTTGCGCCCCGTGAGCGCATGGCACGCCGCGATGTGCTGTTGTTGGCTGTGGCGGCACTGTTTGGCATCGTGTTCAACCAGTGCATGTACACCATCGGACTGGGCATCACCTCGCCCGTCAATGCCAGCATCGTCACCACATCGATGCCCATCTTCGCCATGGTGCTGTCGTTCTTCATCCTGCGCGAGCCCCTGTCGGCGATGAAGGCGGGTGGGGTAGCGATGGGCTGTGGCGGCGCCGTCATCCTGATCGTGAGCAGCGTGTCGGCAGCCAACGCCCGGGTGGGCGACTTGCGAGGCGACGTGCTGTGCATGATGGCCCAGTTGTCGTTTGCCCTCTATCTGGCGCTGTTCAGCAAGCTGGTGCGCCGCTATTCCGTCATCACCGTCAACAAGTGGATGTTTCTCTGGGCATCGCTCTACATCCTGCCCATAGCCTCGCCCCACCTGATGGCCAACGACTGGTCGGCAGTGGCTCTTACCACCTGGGCAGAGGCAGGCTTTGTGGTCTTCTTCGGCACGTTTGTGAGCTACCTGTTGATGATGGCTGGCCAGCAGGTGCTGCGCCCCACCGTGGTGAGCGTTTACAATTATGTGCAACCCATCGTGTCGGTCACCGTGTCGGTGCTTACGGGTCTGGCCGTCTTCACGCTGAGTCAGGCGCTGGCGGTAATCCTCGTCTTCTCGGGCGTATGGCTCGTCACCAAGTCGAAGTCGCGCCGCGATGTCGAGCATCCCGAGGTCAAAGATTAACCCCGCCGGGCTGATTTTTCGCATTATCATCAGAGATTTTATCATTTTTATCCCCTTCGGCTCGGCAGAAAGTGCTAACTTTGTAGCATCATAGACAGTAATTACTAATTTATTATAAACGATGATGAAACAAAAGACACTTCTTATTGCTCTGGCGCTGATGGGAGCGGTTACCGCCTCGGCGCAGAAGCATGACGGCGGGCTCAGCAATGATATGCTTGCTGCCATCCGCAAGGCTCAGCCTACAGCGGCTCAAGACAAGGCGCTCTTTAATGCCATTGCCGCCAACTCTATCGACGACCTGGCGAAGAATTATGCTGCCAAACGCCCTGTAGACACCCACTTCAGCAACGAGACTCCCAAGCAGAAGATTCACAACCAACGCAGTTCGGGCCGCTGCTGGATGTTCTCTGGCTTCAATGTGCTGCGCGCCAACTTTGCCAAGCAGCATCAGGACAGCCTCTGTGTAGAGTATTCACAGGCTTATCTCTTCTTCTACGACCAGTTGGAGAAGGCCAACCTCATGCTCCAAGGCGTCATCGACAATGCCCGCAAGCCCATCGACGACCAGCGTGTGCGCTTCTTCTTCCAGCACCCCATCAACGATGGCGGTACCTTCTGTGGCGTGGCCGACCTCGCCGAGAAGTACGGTCTGGTGCCTATGGCAGTGATGCCCGAGACCTACTCGTCTGACAATACCAGCCGCATGGCAAGGATTATCTCTTCCAAACTGCGTGAGTATGGTCTTGAGCTGCGCTCGATGGTGGCTGCCGGCAAGAAGGCTCAGGACATCCGCAAGCGCAAGACCGAGATGCTGGGCACCATCTACCACATCCTGGCTCTTACCATCGGCGAACCCGTGCAGGAGTTTACCTACGCCTTCACCGACAAGAACGGACGCACCCTGACTCCCGCCAAGCGCTATACCCCCAAGTCGTTCTACGATGAGACCGTAGGCCACTCGCTCAACGGCTCCTTCATTATGGTGATGAACGACCCTCGCCGCGAATACCACAAGACCTACGAGGTGGAGTATGACCGCCACACCTATGACGGCCACAACTGGAAGTATCTCAACCTGCCTATGGACGATATTGCCCAGCTTGCCATAGCCAGTATCAAGGGTGGCAGCAAGATGTACTCCAGCTACGATGTGGGCAAGCAGCTCGACCGCAAGCGCGGCTATCTCGACACTGAGAACTTTGACTACGGCTCGCTCTTCGGCATCACCTTCGGCATGGACAAGGCCCAGCGCATCGAAACCTTCGACAGCGGCTCTACCCACGCCATGACCCTCACCGCCGTAGACCTGGATAAGGACGGCAAGCCCGTGAAGTGGAAGGTGGAAAACAGCTGGGGAGCTGACAACGGCTTCGGTGGATGCTTCATCATGACCGACCGCTGGTTCCGCGACTACATGTTCCGCCTCGTTGTCAACAAGGAGTATGTGCCCGAGAACTTCCTTCGTGAGTTCGACCAGAAGCCAGTAATGGTTATGCCCGAAGACCCTCTCTTCGCCGAAGATATGTAAACGCATAATCATCCCCATAACCAGAGCCCGAGTGACGGAGGCCACAGCCTTCTCGCTCGGGCTCTCTCTTTTTGTTATTCGCCTATGAATAATGATATTTTAGTGAGTTTTAACGATTATGGTTAGCCTTCCCCGCCTAATCATGGTAATTTTGTTACCAATTATGAAAAATGTTATCTTTACCCTGATCCTGTCGGCCATGGCGCTGATGCCCGTGCATGCCGACAAAAAGCCGAGCAAGCTCTCGGCGCAGGCGTTGTATGCCCAGTTTCAGAACCCGGACAGCCGCTATCGTCCCTTCGTGCGCTGGTGGTGGAACGGCGATGCCGTCGTAGGCAAGGAGCTTGTGCGCGAGCTCCACTTGTTGCGCGATGCAGGCATCGGCGGTGTCGAGATTAATCCCATCTCGCTGCCCTACGGTGCCGACCAGCACGGCTACAAGCAGCTCACCTGGCTCAGCCAGCCCTGGCTTGAGGCCCTCGACACCACGCTGACCGAGGCACGCCGCATCGGTATGACCTGCGACCTGCTCATTGGTTCGGGATGGCCCTTCGGCAGCGAGACTCTGCCCCACAAAGACCGTGCATCGGTGCTGCTTACCGCTGCCATCCCTCTGACTCCCGGCCGTCATTACGAGTTCTCCAAGTTTGACCTCTTCAAGCGCCTCGACCCTGGAGTGTCTATCACCAACTCAGCCCGCGAGCCCCGCTTGGAGATAGCTTATCTCGTGCCCGACTCCATCAATGACTTCCGCCAGGCCAAGGATGTCACCGCCGAGTTTGCCAATGGCAACTACGTAGTAGACACCCCCGCCGAGGGCAAGTATCAGCTCTACGCCATGGTGCGCTTCGACTCCTTCGCATCGGTCATCAACGGCGCTCCTGGAGCAGCCGGCAGCATACTCGACCACATGAATGCGGGTGCCGTACGCCGTTACCTCGACAATATGTACAATACCATTGAGACCAAGACGGGTCCCCTCTCGCGCTGGTTGCGTTCGTTCTTCGTCGACAGTATGGAGCTCGAGGGTACAAACTGGACCGACGACTTCCGCGAGGAGTTCAAGCGCCGTCGCGGTTATGACGTGATGCCCTGGCTGCCCTTCACCATGTTCAAGGTAGGACGCCTGGGCGATGTGGAGAGCTATATCTTCGGTGCCAAGAAGGGCCCCGACTTCAAGAACCAGGTAGACCGCGTGCGCTACGACTTCGAGCTGACCAAGGCAGAGTTGCTGCAGGAGCGATATACCAATACCTTCACCTCATGGTGCAAGGAAAAGGGCGTCAAGTCGCGTGCCCAGGCTTACGGACGAGGCTTCTTCCCACTCGAGTCATCCCTCTCCTACGACATTCCCGAAGGCGAGTCGTGGACTACCAACTGGTTGCGCCACCGTCTGGGTGAAGAGATGGGCGATAAGGACTACCGCCGTGGCCGCGGATATACGATGATAGACAAGTATGTCTCTTCGGCAGCCCACCTTACCGGCAAGCGCCTCGTGAGCTGTGAGGAGATGACCAATACGTATCTCGTCTTCAATACCCCGCTCGAACTTATCAAGATAGGCACCGACATGTCGGCCTTCTCGGGTGTTACCCACTCCGTATGGCATGGCTTCAACTACAGCCCGCGCGATGTGGCATTCCCCGGATGGGTCCAGTATGGCAGCTACTATAACGAGAAGAATACATGGTTCCCCTACTGGAAGTATCTGAACAACTACCGTGCCCGCGTGAGCAGCATCCTGCAGAATGTGGACATGCAGACCGACATTGCCATACTGCCCCCCAATGCCGACCTGTGGACCGAGATGGGCGTGCAGACCGAGCCGTTCCCCCGCGACCTCAACGTGACCTATACTTCCCTCATCTGGGAAGCCATCCATAAGAATGGCGGCGGCGCCGACTATCTCAGCGAGAGCATCATCGAGAAATGCGACGTGCGCGATGGCCATCTCTGCTATGGCCCCAAGAGCTATTCGGCTATCTTCCTGCCCGATGTCAAGGGCACTACTCAGGGCGTGATGGACAAGCTGCTCGAGTTTGTCCGTGGTGGCGGCCGCGTGTTCTGCATCGGCACCTATCCCCAGCGCTCGCTCGGTCTGAAGGACTATCAGGAGCGCGACGCCAAGATGCGTGCCACCGTTGACGAGCTCAAGGGCTACGCCGACCGCTTCGTGCTGCTCGAGAAGCCCCAGGACGGCAAGTATCTCGAGTGGTATCGCGCCGTGATGGACAAGTATCAGCTCTCCCACGCCGTTACCATTACCAACCCCGACCGCTTTGTGCTCCAGAACAGATACAAGGCCGACGATGGTTCCGACCTCTTCTTCTTTGCCAATGTCAACCTGAAAGACAGCAAGCAGACCGATGTGGTCTTCCCCGAGAGCATGACCCGTGGCAAGTCGGCATGGCTCTACGACCCCGCCGACGGCAAGCGCTACACGCTCAAGCTCGACGGCCAGCGTCTGCACCTCGACATGGGTCCCGCTGAGGCCTTCTTCGTGGTCTTCAATGATGTCAAGGCCAAGGCTCCCGTCTACAAGCGCAAGCCTCTGCAGGGCGAGCAGTACATCGAGTTGGGCAACTGGACCGCCAGCCTGCACCACTCGCGCGAGGGATGGGTCAAGACGATGGCCATGCCCGACAGCCTGCAGGACCTGAAGAACACTGAGTACTCCCACTTCATGGGCGACATCACCTACACCACCACCGTCAATGTGGAGAGCGGACGCATGCCCAAATACCTTAACTTAGGACGCGTGTGCGAGATAGCCGAGGTCAAGGTCAATGGACGCCCAGCCGGGGTGCAGTGGTTTGGCGACCGCGTCATCGACGTCGAAGGCATGCTCCATGCCGGTGCCAACACCATCGAGGTCAAGGTGACCACCCTCATGGGCAATTACATGCATACCCTCAAGGACAACAAGGTGGCACAGCGCTATGTAATCAAGCGCAATCACCCTCTGCGCTCTATGGGTCTGCTGGGTCCGGTGCGTCTGTATGAGTAGTTAATTTTTGATTAAAACCGAAAAATAAACGACTATATCTTAGCGGGTATCTATTTTTTGTAGTACCTTTGCAGTCAGCATTTAACGAAGATAAATCAATTATGGCACAAGAAGATGTTTTCAAGAAAATAGTCAGCCATTGCAAAGAGTATGGCTTTGTTTTTCCCAGTTCAGACATTTACGACGGTCTCGCCGCCGTGTATGACTACGGTCAGAACGGCGTTGAGCTTAAGAATAATATCAAGGAATATTGGTGGAAGTCGATGGTGCTGATGCACAGCAATATCGTGGGTATCGACGCCGCCATCTTCATGCACCCGACTGTGTGGAAGGCTTCCGGCCACGTCGATGCGTTCAACGACCCACTTATCGATAACCGCGACTCCAAGAAGCGTTATCGTGCCGACGTGCTCATCGAAGACCAGATAGCCAAGTACGAGGAGAAGATAGACAAGGAGGTTGCCAAGGCCGCCAAGAAGTTCGGCGACGCCTTTGATGAGCAGAAATTCCGCGCTACCAATCCCCGTGTGCTCGAGCATCAGCAGAAGCGCGACGCTCTTCATGCACGTTACACCGAGGCAATGCAGGGTCCCAACCTTGAGGAGCTGAAGCAGATAATCCTCGACGAGAACATCGTAGACCCCATCAGCGGCACCAAGAACTGGACCGATGTGCGCCAGTTCAACCTGATGTTCTCTACCGAGATGGGTTCCGTCTCCGACACTACCAACAAGATTTACCTGCGTCCCGAGACCGCCCAGGGTATCTTTGTCAACTACCTCAACGTGCAGAAGACCGGCCGCATGAAGCTGCCCTTCGGTATCGCACAGATAGGAAAGGCTTTCCGCAACGAGATAGTGGCTCGCCAGTTCGTATTCCGTATGCGTGAGTTTGAGCAGATGGAGATGCAGTTCTTCTGCCAGCCCGGCACGGAGATGAAGTGGTTCGAGTACTGGAAGCAGTATCGCCTCAAGTGGCACGAGGCTCTTGGCATGGGCGCCGAGAACTATCGCTTCCACGACCACGAGAAGTTGGCTCACTACGCCAATGCCGCCACCGACATCGAGTTCCGCATGCCATTCGGCTTCAAGGAGGTTGAGGGTATTCACTCACGTACTAACTTCGATCTCTCTCAGCATGAGAAGTACAGTGGTCGTCAAATCAAGTATTTTGACCCCGAAACCAATGAGAGCTATGTACCTTACGATGTTGAAACCTCTATCGGCGTAGACCGTATGTTCCTCAGCGTGATGTGCCATGCCTACACCGAGGAACAGCTCGAGAACGGCAGCCGCGTAGTGCTCAAGTTGCCCGAGCCACTGGCTCCCGTCAAGTGTGCCGTGCTGCCCCTGGTCAACAAGGACGGACTGCCCGAGAAGGCACAGGAGATTGTCAACGACCTGAAGTTCCACTTCAACACACATATCGAGGCCAAGGACTCTATCGGCAAGCGTTACCGCCGCCAGGATGCCATCGGTACTCCCTTCTGTGTCACCGTCGATGGCGATACCCTTACCGACAACACCGTTACCCTGCGCTATCGCGACACGATGAAGCAGGAGCGTGTGCCTGTAGACCAGCTCCGCGCCATCATCGAAGACCGCGTGAGCATCACCAGTCTGCTCAAGAAGCTCAATTGATTTTTTCACATCCTCCCTGTTGTCCACCGACGGCAGGGAGGATATACATAGTATAATAGATGATAAAGAATATCGTAAAATTCTTATTGATGGCATTGCCTCTCGTGATGGCATCGTGCTCCGAGACCCCCGGCGAGCCCAGCGAGTTTGAGGATTGGCAGAATCGCAATGAGACTTACTTCAACAATCTCTACCAGACAGCCAAGAGCAATCCCGCCAGGTACAAGGTAATACGCAGTTGGGACTTGCCCGAGAATGTGGCCACAAACCCCGACAATTACATCGTAGCCGAAGTGCTCCACGAGGGAACCAGCACCGAGACTCCTATGTACACCGACTCCGTGACGATACACTACCGTGGTTGCTTTATCCCCACGACATCGTACCCCGCAGGATATGTGTTCGACCAGACATGGACGGGAGACTACGACCTCACCACGATGAACTCCACGACCTACACCGCGTCGACCTTCATCGACGGTTTCACCACAGCGCTGCTCAATATGCACCCTGGCGACCGCTGGCGTGTCACCATTCCCTACGCTCTGGGTTACGGCAAGTCGACCTACGCCCCCAGTGGTGCCACCACATCTATTCCGGGCTACTCTACGCTGGTGTTCGACCTCACGCTGGTTTCGTTCCATCGTCCCGGAACAACCCGACCGTAAGCCGAGCTGGCGACTGTACAGAAAGCAAATACACAGCATACTACAATTATCCGCAATACCGACCGACTGGTATTGCGGATATTTTTTTCCCCTATCGTCGCTGTAGCCCTTCCCATCCACAGCCTTGCCGGGGGCAGCAAGCGGCAGGGCACCACCCTCTGTGGGTAGTGCCCTGGCTGCAGTGCTGGCAAGGAGTCTGTCCCTGCGCTATATATATAATAAGGTGGGCGCCTACCCCAAGTACTTGGCGAGAATGTGGGCCTGGTCGCTGCCTTTGAGCTTGAGGATGCAGCGCTCGCGTATCTGGCGCACGCGCTCGCGGGTGAGATTGAACAGGTCGCCTATCTCTTCCAGTCCCTTTTCGGGACAGCCTATGCCGAAGCAGTATCTCACGATGGTCATCTCGCGCTCCTTGAGCACCTTCTGCATGACCTGGCAGAGCTCGTCGGTGAGACTCTTTGAGTCGGCCTCCTTGTCGGGGCTCCATTTGCTGTCGGCCTGTATCGTGTCGGCTATCGTCGTGTCTTCGCCAGACTGCAGGGGCGTGTCGATGCTGGTATGAGGGCCGTGGCTCTTCAGCACCTGACCGATTTTTTCAGGGTCTACATTGGTGATGGCTGCCAGTTCGTCGACCGAGGGCAGCCGCTGGTGTTTCTGCATGAAGTCGTTGGTGGCGTTGGCTATGGTGTGCAGCACGCCCTCCACATTGAGCGGCAGACGCACCATGCGGCCCTGCTCCGAGATGGCTTGCAGCACGCTTTGGCGTATCCACCACACTGCATAGGAGATGAACTTGAAGCCACGGGTCTCGTCAAACTTGTCTGCAGCCTTCATCAGACCTATGTTGCCCTCGTTGATGAGGTCGCTGAGCGCCAAACCCTGGTGCTGGTATTGCTTGGCGACCGATACCACGAAGCGCAGGTTGGAGGTGACCAACTTCTCTCTGGCTTTCTCGCCCTCCGTTCCGCCGCGCTTGATTTTCTGGGCGAGTTCTATTTCCTCTTCTATATTGAGAAGGGGGAATTTGGCTATCCAGGTGAGGTAGGAGCCTAAAGTCTGATCACGATTGGTGATGCTGTTGGATATCTTAAGTTGTCTCATCATTTGTATTAAACTTGTTAGTTGGTTGATGGTCAGTTTGTATGATTTCCCATGTTAAAAGTGGCGCAATATACCATAATTATTCCATATCTCCAAATATTTCTTCATCTTTTTTCGATTTTTCTTCATTATCCTTGTCTTTTCGGCGTTTTATGCCCCAATTCTGCTGCATCGCTCCGTGGATGATGGCGTCATTACCACAACTCTGCCGACCCGCTCGGCGCGTCTACTGACCATCTTTCCCCTCTTTTCCAGAGCCTTTGCTCCCCCTGCCGACCATCATTGCCGGCTCGTATCGTAAGGCACGAGCCTGCGTATCGTATGATACGGGCTTTCGTTTCTTATGTTACGTGGCCTCGTGACTTACGATACGAGCTGCTGACTCTCATCTCCAGTCTTGCCGGAGGGCATGGCGGGCCGAGCGAAGGCGGATGGCGGAGCGGGCGGTGGCATGACTCGTCCAGCCAAGGCGGCAAACGGCTGTCTGCCATGGATGTTGGCGGGTGGGCATCAGGCTCTGCTTCCCCGTATCAGCCCCTTGGGCACGCCTATCTACAGCCTCTGGAGCAATAGAGCCAATCTTGGGTGTGTTGATGTATATCAAAAATATAATCATTTTGTAAACTTTTTCCATAGGAATGCTTTCTAAATGTCAGAAAACGCTTAACTTTGCATCAGAAATAAGAAATAAGGGTATTTCTGTTCAAGGTAATAAAGATAAGGATAACATTTGCATTTGCATTTAGACATAAGTGATTGTCATAGGTATTAAGTTAGGTAATTAGACATATGCACAGGTGTAGTCGCGATGACTGTCCTTTGCTTTTGGATAACAAAAAGAGAATTTTGAGAGAGAAAATGAAAGTGTAGAAATGCACTTTTGAAGAAGGCGGCTCCACAGAGGGTCGCCTTTTTTCGTCTCCATGCCAGCCACCGCCACATTCGCTCAGCCGCAAGCCGTGCAGGGCGCCAACGCAATGGCAGCCGAGCGCCACTGCCATGACGGCGGAGGATTATCGCCATGACGGCGGCGGTCAGAACGGCAGCACCGGGCGCATGGATGATGATGAGCGGCGCATGGGGGCACAAAACAAACACGCAGTAACGGCATTCCAGGGATGCGGTTACTGCGTGTCGGCTTTATGGGCGAGGCGGTCTACTCTTCGTCCACGTAGTAGTGGGCATAGTTGTAGAAAGGCTCGGTGACTACCTTGTCGCTCGTCTCGGTGTAGGTGTTGCCGTAGCGGTCTTTGGCCACGATGGTGACAATCGCTTTGGGGTCCTTGGGCTGGTAGAAGTACCAGTGGTTCATCTTCAGGTAACCGTTGCGCTTGCTGAAGAAATTGTAGGGATTTGACTTGACATACTTGTGGTGATAGCCCACGGCAAAGGCGTCCTGACAGGGCGTCTTCTGCAGTCGGGTCATCTCTGTTTTCACTCCATTCTCGATGGCGAAGAGTCGCCAGCCCGAGTCGGCGTTGAAGACATTGGCCACGATGATGCCCTTGCCACGCGGCAGGTTCCAGTCGGCGGCATAGCTCTCGCCATTGAAGTCGGTGTCGGCGAGGAAGAGCGTCATCTGGCGGCTCTTGTCCCATCGCGTACCTTTATAATAACAGTCGTCAATCTTGTTACCCTTGACGCTGTAGACGTAATAGCCATTGGGCACACCGTCGATGTTGAGGTTGGACTGCCAGATGTCGCCACAGGCGGCGGCATGACAGCGCTCGAGCACCTTACGGCCGTTGAGTTCTATCTCGTTGTTGATGGCAAAGTGGGTGTGTCCGCAGAAGAGCTGGTAGCCCTTGAACTTGTCGAGCATCAGGAGTATCTTCTCCAGACGGTTGGAGGCGTAGTGGCCCTTGCCCATATCATTGGGATTGGGCTTGAGGGTACGGTTGCCGAAGGTGAAGGGGATGTGGTAGCTCAGCACCACCATCTTGTTCTTGGGCACCAGGCTGAGGTCGCTCTCGAGCCAGGCCATCTGCTCGTCGGTGAGCTCGCCGGGCTGGTAGTAGGCACCGCCCCGGTAGTAGATGACATTGTTGATGCACACATAGTGCACGTTGCCGCGGTCGAAGGAGTAGTCGGTGGGTCCCCATGCCTCTTCCCACTTGCGCTTGAAGAGCGCCTTGCCGTCCTGGTCGTGGTTGCCGATGACCGAGAACGTGCGCATGCGGGTAGAGCCGAGCACGGCGCGCATCTGGCCCTCCAGCTTCTCGTTGTAGCCACCATAGTACTGCACGTTGTCGCCCATGCTGAGCGCATAGACGGGCATATCGTCGGGCAGCGAGGCGAGGGTCTTCTTGATGTCGGCCATGGTCTCGTCGGTGAAACGGTCTATATCGCTCTTGCGCACGGCGTTGTCGTTGGGGCCCTGGAAATAGGGGCCATAGGCATTGGTCACCTGCGGGTCGCCGATGACGATGAGCTTGTAGCTTTTCTCCTTGCCTCGGGGCATACGGGTGAGCTGGAAGTCATAACGCTTCACGCTGTCTACTACCTGCCGGTAGAAGCAGGCGGTATTGTCGGTGGCTGAGTGGGTGGGCACCTCGCAGTCGGCGGGCACGGTGAAGTATACAAACTTGGTGGCGCTGTTGTAGGGCAGCTCGTAGTTGCCCTTGGTGTCGGTCTGCACGCAGGTGAACCCGTTGCTCACCACCACCCCGCGCATGGGGCGTCCTTTCTGGTCGGTGATGGTTCCGGTAAACTTCAGCGTGTCATTTTGGGCTGTGGCCTGCACGGGGCTGAGCATGGCGAGCGCCATGGTGGCCAGAGCCGTCAATAGGGTTGTCTTTCTCATGTATGGTTGTCTTGTTGCTGATTATCGTTATAAGCAAAAGCCGCACCCAGATGAAGGGCTGGGTGCGACTTCCGCTTTGATGGTTTTATCGGGTCTTGTTACTTGCCGTAGTAGTGGGCATAGTTATAGAACGGCTCGGTCACGGCGTCCTTGCTGCTTGCGGTATAGGTATTGCCGAAGGGGTCGGTGGCCTCGATGGTGATCACGGCGTTGGCGTCCTTGGGGATGTACGAATACCAGTGGTTCATCTTCAGATAGCCGTTGTTCTTGCTGAAGAAGTTGTACTTGTTGGCTACAGCATACTTCTTGTGGTAACCCACGGCAAAGGCATCCTGTCCGGGAGTGCTCTGCAGACGGGTCATCTCGGTCTTCACGCCGCCTTCCACGGCATAGACCTTCCACTTGGAGTCGGCGTTGAAGATATTGGCCACGATGGTACCCTTGCCCTTGCCCAGCAGCCAGTCGGCGGCATAGCTCTCACCGTTGAAGTCGGTGTCGGCACGGAATACAGACATCTGCTTGTTCTTGTCCCAGTTGGCGCCCTTGTAGTAGCAGTTGCTGATGGTTGCACCGTCCATGGTGTAGACATAGTAGCCGTTGGGGGTACCGTCGATGTTGATGTTGGACTGCCAGATGTCGCCACAGGCTGCGGCGTGGCTGCGCTCATAAACCTCCTTGCCCTCGAAGATTATCTCGTTGTTGACAGCGAAGTGGGTATGACCGCAGAAGAGACGGTAGCCGGCAAACTGGTTGAGCAGGGTGAGTATCTTGCCCAATCGGGTAGAGGCATAGTGGCCGCTGCCCATGTCGGTGGCACCGCTGAGACGGCGGTTGCCGAAGGTGAGCGGGATGTGGTAGCTCAGCACCACCATCTTGCTCTTGTCGGCCAGCTTCAGGTCGCTCTCGAGCCAAGCCATCTGCTCATTGGTGAGCTCGCCGGGCTGGTAGTAAGTGGCGCCAGAGTAGAAGTATACGTTGTTGAAGCATACATAGTGTACGTCGCCACGGTCGAAAGAGTAGTCGGTGGGCCCCCAGGCCTCTTCCCACTTGCTCTTGTAGAGGGCGCTACCGTCCTGGTCGTGGTTGCCGATGACCGAGAAGAGGCGCATCTTGGTCGAACCGAGCTTGGCGCGGATTTCGGCTTCGAGGTTGGCATTGAAACCACCGTAGTACTGCACATCGTCGCCCATGGTGAGGCCGTAGACGGGGGTGCTGGCGGGCAGCGAGGCGATGGTCTTCTTGATGTCGGCCATGGTCTCGTCGGTGAAGCGCATCACGTCGCTCTTGTTAATCATGTTGTCGTCGGCGCTCTCGTAGTAGGGGTTGAACTTGTTGGTCACCTGTGGGTCGCCGATGACAATCATCATGTGGTTGGTCTCCTTGCCGCCGGCGAGCTTGGTGAGCTTGAAGTCGTACTCGTAGGTGCCCTCGGCGAGAGGCAGGTAGAAGTTGGCGGTGTTGTCGGTGGCAGAGTGTACGGGTACCTCGCAGTCGGCGGGCACGGTGTAGTAGACAAACTTGGCGTTGGCGTTGCGGTTGAAGGCATACTTGCCCTGTGCGTCGGTCTTCACACAGGTGAAACCGTCGCTGACTACTACTCCCTCGATGGCGTTGCCGTTCTGGTCGGTCACCTTACCGGTCACGTCGCTGTCGATGGCATTGACGCTGGTAGAGGCTACCGCCTTGAAGGCGCCGGCAGTGAGGGCTACGTCGCCGAAGTGGACGATGTATGCCTTGGTGCCCACCTTGACAGTGGCTTTCAGAGCCTTGATGTCGTTGGGGCAGAGGGCTGCATAGACGGTAAGGCTGTGGCCGTTGGGGGCGAGGCCTTCGGTGTCTATGGTGATGGCGCCCTCTTCGCCGGTCTTCAGCGTAGCGTCGGCGATGTTGAGCGACACATTGTTATATACACCCGCACCCATGATGCTCACGCTTGTGGGCTTGGTGGTCACCTCGTCGGGCAGCGTCATGTCGAGCTTCACGATTGCCATCTTGCGCTGGAAGGTGAGCGCCAGCGGCTCGGTGGCGTTGGGGTCGTAGGTGCCGGTGGCGAAGAGCACGTCGTGGGTAGTGGCGCTACCTTCGCCGGTGAGCTTGCCGGTCTGGAAGTGCAGGTCGTTGACGATGGCGTCGGCTTGGTTATACACATTGGGGTACTGGGCGTAGGCGTAGATGGGGGTGGCGGTGGCTACGTCGCGGTCGAAGTGACCCTTGAAGTTGGCGTTGCTCTTGTCGCTTCCCTTATAGCTTACAAATTTGAGGGTACCACGGTTGGGGTTCACACCTGCATCGGCGTAGATGCTGATGAGGTCGGTCTGTTCCCACTGGGCGGTGAGGGCGCCGCCCTCCTCGGTATAACCTACGCGGGTGGGGGCTATCTTGCAGGCGGTGACATCGAAGTCGTTGCCAGGCTCGTTGCCGGGATTCACCTGTTCCTCTACGTTGCTGCAACCTGCCATCAGGGCAGCTGCGAGCAGTGAATATAATATCTTCTTCATACTTCTTTCGTGTGCTGGATGGGTTGGATTAATTGTTTCCGCCGCCTATCTCTACATCCTTGTAGCCCGAGGCGGTGCGCTTGATGACGATGTCGCCCTGATAGGTCACGGCGTAGGCAGCGAAGTTGGAGGCTGAGTAGCCGCCGGGCTTCTGGCGTATCATGCTGGTGGAAGAGATGCTGTTGTTGTAATAGCGCATTACCTGCAGACCGCAGATATAGAGCGAGGGCGCGCTTGTCGAGGTTCTCAGCATAGACATCTTGCTGGTGTTGGCGTTCCAGCGTACGGTGGTGGTATGACCCACTACGCTCACGGTGCCTGTATACCATGTGTACTGCACGCCGCCGATGGTGGCATACTGGAACGACCAGCCGCCGTTGATCTTGGTGCTCAACTCAGGCATCAGGGCTGCGTACTCTCCGGCATACTGTCCGGTGTAGAGGCGCTGGGCCTTGGTCGAGGTATGGGTGTCGATAAAGATGCCCATGGTAGCCTGCTTGGCAGAGTGGTCGACCTTGGTGAGGGCTTCGGTCTTCAGATTCTCGAAGAGTCCGGTGATGCTCACGTTGTTGGTGGCTTTCTGCGAGTTCTGGCTCAGACTCTCGTATGCGGTGACGGTCTTGCCGGTCTTGTTGACCAGGTTCAGCTCGGTCTTGTTGTTGTAGTTCACGCCATCCACTATCTTCAGGTCGGTGCGGTTGTCGCTGGGCGTGGTGCCTGCGGCGCTCCACTTGCTGTCATAGTTGGTGGTAGAGGCAGAGCCCTTGGTGTAGAATGTCTTGAAAGCTGTCATATCCCATACGCCTGCGAAGTCGGTCTCTTCTATCTGGGTGAGGTCGATGGTGGTCTTCTGGCTGCCGTTGCCGAAGATGAGCTTGGCCTGGCGGGGTGCGCCGGTGGTGTTGGCGGTGGCAGATACGATGACCTGGGTACCGTCTGAGGTCACGCTGAGCCAGTCGCTGCCCTCGGCAGGTATGCGCTCGATGGTGGTAATCTTGTACTTGGCCACGTCGTAGGTCTTGCTCCACGCCTTGTTGTCGGTCCAGAGCGATACGTCGGCCAGCTTCTCGTTGCTGCGGGTCACGGTGTACAGTTTGCCTGCCTCTACCTGGAAGTTGTCGGTGATGAAGAGGTCATTGTATGCTTCGGCGCTGGGGCCCACGATGTCGGCGCGCATGTTCTTGAGCGTCTGGGGCAGCACGGCGGCGTAGAAGGTCAGCTTGTTGCCGTCTACCTTGGCGGCGCTGATGTTGATGTCGCCGGTCGACTGGTTGCTTTCGCTACCGTCCTTCAGCGAGAACCATACTCCTGTGGCGAGGCCGTCGGCTTTGAGCTTCACGGCGTAGGTCTCGGTGGTGGGGGTGAAGGGCAGGATGATGGTGCCGCGGATGAAGCCCACGTTGTGCTTCATGCTCAGGTCTATCTTGCCATTGTTGGTGGGGACGTATTCACCCTTGGCCGACAGCAGGTCATAGTTGCCCAGGTCTTCTATCTTTCCCGTCTGTGTAGTCAGGTCGAGCTTGGCTGTGGCGTCAACGATGGGCGCTGCGACTATCTGGTTGACGGCGAAGAGGGTAGTCTTCCCGGTGGGAGTGCTTGCCAGTGTGCCGGTAAACTCGGCGTTATGGCCGTCGCTGCTTATGGTGCCTGCGGTGAATGTGCTCACGCTGTTCTGCTGGTAGCAGTTTACGGCGAGCTTGTCGTCGGCTTTCCACTGCACCTTGAGTCCGGGGTTGGTGGCTTCGCCCTGCTCACTCAGACCCACACGGGTGCTGGGGAGAGAGGTGCGGATGGTCAGCTTGCCGGTCTGCGGGGTGTCGGGAGTCATGGGCGCGATGTCGTCAGACGAACATGCGGCTACGAGGGCGGCGAGAGCTATGCCGCCAAAGATTTTCTTCAGTTCCATAGTCCCTCCTTCTCTTCTTCGTTGGGTAAAAAACTACTAACGCGATCCATGTCGCCGCCTGGTTCCACGTCAGGAACAGAGGCGTTGCAAATCTCGCTGCCAGTCTCAATGGCGCGGGTTTTGCACAGAGGCTTCACATACGCGTCACGGGTAATAGTGGTTGCATTGTTACTCTTTTTCATGTTGTATCTATATAAGGCACCTGTAGTCATGGGCGCCAAGGTTATTGTTTGTGTGGTTGTGGTGGCGATGGTAGCCGGCAGGGAAAGGATGGCTGGTGCCAGCAGGGCATCGCTCACGATTGTTAGAAAAAACACCTGCTTGTAAAGCGATTACTTTCCAAGCAGGTGCCTGCGGTTTATGGTTTATCCGATAAGTTTATTTGCGTACGAAACTTGTACCGGGCTTGCCCTTGGCATTCACCTGGTATACGTTAGAGTAGCCAGAGGGAATTCCGTCTGCAGTAGCAGTAGCTACAACGTCGATACCGGCAATCTGGTTCATAGTAGCGTCAGAATATTGGCTTACGGTAGAGAATTCTACGTTGTTGCCAGCGCGGTTGTAGTACATGAAGGTCTTCAGGTCAGCCTGCAATGGGAACCATGCCCATGCATAGTTGGGATTTCCCAGGTTAACCTCGTCAAACTTCCATGGCTTTGCCCATGCTGCAGCAGTGCGGGTAACCAGTGTAGGTACGAAGCGTGCATAGAGACCCTTGGCATCGCCTTCTGCTGCTATCTTCTGTGCTTCTTCGGGGCGTGCATCGTAGAATACACCCATCTTGGCCTTCTGGTTCTCATAGTCAATCTCGATACAAGCGTCCATGATGGCATCGAAGTAGAGACCCTTGATACCTACATTGTTGGTGTGTTTGGTCTCACCGTCAGCGTCGGTCAGAGTGACAGCCTTGCGAGGCTCGCCGATGGTAACATCCCAAGACTTGGGGTCTTGAGTTTCGGGGTGATAAGAAGCAACAGCGCCGGCAAATACCTTGGCAGTGAAAGTATATGTACCCTTGAAGTCCTTGGGTTCAATCTGAGTGATGGTAAACTTGACATCGCCTACGGTGATGACGCCAGTACGTGGAGCGCCAGTCTCGTTGGCCTTGGCGTGTACCTTGCCAGCGGCGTAGGTGAGCCAGTCTGCCTCAGAGTCAACGGTACCGTCTACGGCGTCAGCCACATCGGCCTCGTTGTCCTTTACCCAGATGGTCTTTTCGGTCTTCTGCTTGGCCATGGCTGTTGCCACGGTATAGAGCTTGCCTGCCTCGAGCTTGCCTGCGTGATCCTTCAGATACTCGCCAGCATACTTCTTGCCGTCGATTTCGGTAGAAATGTTTACGGTGCTGAACTCGTTTTCATTTACGTTGGGCCAGATGGTCATATAGGCAGTAGCGACATTGCCGCTTACTTCACCTACCTTTACAGTGAATGTAGCTTTGCCCTTGGCGCCTGCAGGAGTACTGCTGCCGCCAGGATTGCCACCAGAAATCTGTACCTTATTATATGTAGCATCAGCCTGTACGGTGAGTGCAGTGCCCTTGGCTACAGTAACGCCCTCGGGGAAGGTGAGCTGCAACTTGAGTACAGAGGTCTTGGGCGCGAAGGTAACATTGTTCAGAGTGGCGGTATTCTTCTCGGTGTTTACGTCCAGATTACCTTCGGTCATGGGGTCAGCCTGGAATACGCTGCGCATGGCGGCGTCTTCGAGCGTACCCTCCTGCTTGCTCAGGTCATTGATGAGCGCGCACTTGCCGGCAGCGGCATCGATGTAAGGAGTGCCACCCTTGGTGGTACCGATGAGGATATGGAGCAGACCGGTTCCTTCGGGAATCTCGGCTATCTGGGCAGAGAACTTGCCAGCAGTACCGGGCTCATAGTTGAGCACGCAGGTCTTGTTGAGCCATCCGCCATCGGCCGTGCGGAAATATACCATCATATAGTCGCCCTCCTGGAACGAGCCCTTCAGGCCCTCGCCATTGGGAGTGAATCCTACACGTGAGCCGGCAACGCTGGCGTTGATAGACAGCTTTATCTTCTTGGCGCCTTCGTCCTGATTGTTGTCTACTACGGTGTTGTCTGTACATGATGCGAACAAGCCGGCAACCATGGCAACGAGAAACATCAATTTCTTCATCATTGTTAGTCCTCCCATAAATTAAAGTTGTCCTTAGGTGCAAGAGCGCCGCCACCTTCGTGGTCGGTATTTCCTGGGTCAACAGTAGATTCTACGGAAGTGTTAAGCAGGCTGTCTGCCTCAATTCCGCGAGTCTTCACGCATGGCTTTACGTACGCGTGCTTTACTCCCTGTAAGCCATCCAATAAGGAGCTGCGTAATGTCTTGTCCATATTATTACTCGTTTAAGTTATTAATTATCAGTTTATATTCACGTTGGTTGGAGTTCTCCCTGCGTGCGGGCGAACTGTCTTCAACTGCGGTTGCACTGTCTTTCATGACAGAATAACTACAATTTGTGAGCAAATCTACTAAAAATCTGTGAAATATAATAGTGTTTTCTTTATTTTTTTTGATTTTCGTCAAAAAAAGTTGCGCAATATTTGCGCACATGGCTATCGATAGACTTGTCAGACGGTAGCGAGGCCCCTCATCCATCTGCCTTTGAAGAGGCGGAAGAGGAATATAGTACCACGGAAAGTGAGCTCTATCGCCATGGCAACCCATACGCCGCGCAACCCATAGGTGGGGGCGAGCAGGGCAGCAAGCGTCAGACGCACACACCACATCGAAACCAGGTTGAGCAGAGCGGGTTTGATGGTGTCGCCGGCACCCACACACACGCTGTAGGTGACGATAGAAGCGGCGAAGAAAGGTTCGGCAAAAGCCTCGATGCGCAGCACCTCGGTGCCGAGGCGGCGTATCTCTTCGACGGGCGACAGCATGCCTATCATCTCGGGGGCGAAGACATACATCACCACACCCATCACCGCCATCACGCCCATGCCCAGTGCCACGGTCATATAGGCGAAGTTGCGGCATAGGTCTGCGCGTCGCGCTCCATAGGTCTGGCCCACCAGTGTCGACGCTGCGTCGCCGATACCATAGCCCGGCATATAGCAGAGACTCTCGGCAGTGATGGCAAACGAGTTGGCGGCGATGGCCACGTTGCCCAATGGCGCCACTATCAGTGTGCTTACTACCTGGGCACCACTCATCAGCGCCGACTGGATGGCTATGGGAAGACCCACGCGCAGGGCGTTGCGCACATAGAGCCATACCCAGGTGAAGGGGGCGGTGTCCTGGCGCAGGGCGAGGATGCGGTTGCGCCTCGTGGCAACCCACATCATGGTGAGCGAGATGATGGCAAAGGCGCAGAAGGTACCCATAGCGGCACCGCGCACGCCGAGTTCGAGGATGTAGATGAAAAAGTAGTTGAACACCACATCCAGTATGCACATCGTGATGCTCAGCAGACTGGGGATGTGCATATTGCCCGTGCTCTTGAGCATGGCTGAGTTGAGGTGGAACAGCAGGATAAAGGGCATGGCCAACGAGAAGATGAGGAAGTAGGCCGACGAGTCGCCGGCGATGTCCTCTCCGCCTCCCAGCCAGTAGGGTAGTGCTCCGTGGATGGTAACGCCCACCAGCAGTATCATCATGCTGACCACGGCGCCACACACCAGGGCATGGCGGAATACCTGGCGTGCCCTCACGAAGTCGTTGGCTCCGATGAAGTGGGCCACCTGGACAGAGAAGCCGGTAGATACCGCTCCCATCACGCTGCCCATGAGCCAGGTGGTCGACTCGATGAGTCCGATGCTGGCAGAGGCTGCCGCACCGAGGTGTCCCACCATGGCGGCGTCGATGAAGAACATGAGTACGGTGGTGATTTGTGCCAGAATGGACGGTACGCTGAGGTCGACTATCAACCTCAACTTCTCGTGCATGGTCATTGCGTTGCCCATGCGTATCTTTTCCAGCAATATTTCACTCCGTTTTGCCATACCTTATTATATATATGGGTGCAAAGGTACGCATAATTATAGACATAGTCAGTCTAAAAGGCAAGAAAAAAGTGTCTCTGGCGGTTGTAGTATGCATAATCAGCGTGATATAGATACAAAAAGATTTGCGGCTTTTCAGGGCTGCGCCCTTTGCGTTTGTGGCTGTCGGCAATGTCGTCGAGAGCACGCTCTCGGACATTCGCCGCCACCCCCATCCGCGCCTGCCTGTCGGCAGGCTGAAAAGCCGCAAAAACAAAAAGTCCGCCTTTGGCGGTAAAAAAAGTCCGGCAGTCGCCGGTACAAAAACAGCTGCCTTCGTGTAGGTCCTCTCCCGTCTTCCCCATGTTGCGCCGTCCTGCCTAGAAGGCTGCATTGGCAGGCCATTGCCTATCTTCTTCTTTCCTTTGGCAAGGATAGTAAGCGTCTGTTTTTTTACCGGCGTAGCCGGACTTCTTTTACGGCCGTCGGCCGCTTTTTGCCCCGTGGTGTCTTCTGAAGTCATGCCTCGCATGACTGTGGTTGTGGCGGTGGCGACACGAAGGAAAACTTGTTTTCCGACTGTCGGCGGCGCCATAGCCACAAAGGCGAAGCCTTCAGAAGACTCTACGGCTTTTTGTATCTATCTCATCCTTATGGCAGCCATCCCCAACCTAACTTCGAGGCGTGAAATGGTGAAAGCGTGGTTTGATATGATTGTGGCGCGGCCTGCAATCAGTAATTCGCAGTTGGAAATGAAGATAGAGGGCTGCTGCGCTACCTTTGCCTCGTGCCCCCGCAACGCGTGGACGGTCTGGCGGCGAAATAAAAAAACGGGCGCGTTTACAAAGATTATACAAAAAATCTTGGTCTGTCGTGGCAAAACCGCTACTTTTGCACCTTATTAATATATATATGATGAAGACAATGACAAAGATACTGGGGCTCTGCATGGCCCTGATGCTCATGATGGCTGTGCCCACGACGGCGCAGACCGCCGATAGCCTTGCTGCCGCCGATGTGGCAGCAACCGATACCACCCTCGCCGCCACCGACTCGCTGACAGCCGGCGCCGACGACCTGCAGGCCATTGCCGACGACGAGGCACCCAGCTTCCACCAGATGCTCAAGACCAAGTTTATCGAGGGCAATGCCGGGTTTATGTCGCTCGTCGCCCTCGCCCTGGTGCTGGGCCTGGCGTTCTGCATCGAGCGCATCATCTACCTCGGACTCTCCGAGGTGGACGCCAAGCGACTCATGACCGACATCAAGGACAAGGTGGAAGGCGGCGACCTCGACGGCGCCCGTGAGCTCTGCACCACCACCCGTGGCCCCGTGGCAGCCCTCTGCGCCCAGGGACTCTCGCGCATGGCAGAGCCTATGGAGAACATTGAGCGCACCCTCGTGGCTTATGGCAGCGTGCAGGCCGCCAAGCTCGAGCGCGGCTGCTCGTGGATAGTGCTGTTTATCGCCATGGCACCCTCGCTGGGATTTCTCGGCACCGTCATCGGCATGGTGATGGCCTTTGACCAAATCCAGGCCGCCGGCGACATCAGTCCCGCCATCGTGGCATCGGGTATGCGCGTGGCCCTCATCACCACCATTTTCGGTATCATCGTGGCGCTGGTGCTGCAGGTGTTCTACAACCTTATCCTCTCCAAGATAGACCATCTCACCTGCCAGATGGAGGAGAGCGTCATCTCTCTGCTCGACATCATAGCCCGACACAAAGGAGGTCAAGCATGAAGACCGGAAGCAAACCTACCGAAGCCCTCTCACGCCTGGCGCTCTATGCTGTGATAGGTCTGGCTGTGGTGGTCTATGCCCTCTTTATGCTCATCGGCTATGACCTGCCGCTGGCTACCGACCCCACCTTCAGCGCGCCGCTGCTCACCCCGCTGCTCATCGCCTTTGTAGAGCTGACTGTGGTGGCTGCCGTCGTCGCCGCCCTGTGGCTGATGGTGGTGCGCCGTCGTGGTGTGAAGTCGCAGCCTCTGACCAACGGCATCCCTGCACGCCGCATCGTGATGGCGGTGGCTCTCGGCACGGTGGCTCTGCTGGCGATAGGCTTTGCCCTGGGCAGCAGCGCCCCCATCATGGCTAACGGTGCCCGCTTTGCCGACGGACTGTGGCTGAGAGTCGCCGATATGTTCATCTACGCCGGCACGGCGCTCATCGTGGCTGCCGTGGTCGCCGTGGCAGTAGTCAAGAGCAGGAGAGTCAAAGAAAAAAGATAGAAAACCATCATGTTTGCCCGTCGTCACCGCCGCTCGTTCGGCCTCAATACCACCTCGACAGCCGACATCTCGTTTGTGCTGCTCATCTTCTTTCTGGTCACCACGTCGATGGACCAGAACAAGGGCCTGGTGCGCCAGCTGCCGCCTATGGAGCCTGCCGAGCAGACCCCGACAGAGGTGGACCGCCGCGACGTGCTCACCTTCGCGCTGGCTGCCAATGGCACGGTGACGGTAGATGGCAAGCCTGTGGCCGACAAGGATGTCGCAGCGCGCGTGGAGCAGCACGTGACGAGCCGGGGGCTGCGCCATATCATCGCCATCGACATAGACCCCGATGCCGAGTATCAGGCTTACTTCCAGCTGCAGAACAGCATCGTCGAAGCCTACCGCCAGCTGCGCGACGCCGAAGCCCGCCGACGCTATGGGCGCCCCATGAAGGGCTGCACCGCCGCCGAGCGCGACCAGGTGAGACAGGCTTGTCCGCAGCGCATCGTCGAAAACTATATGGAGAAAGGAGGTAGTCGCCCATGAGCATCATCCGTCGCCGTCGCCGTGAAGTGCCCGAGCTGAACACCTCGTCTCTGCCCGACCTGATATTCACCGTGCTCTTCTTCTTTATGATAGTGACCCACATGCAGACCAATGCCGTGCGTGTGCGCTATGATGTGCCCCAGGGCACCCACCTCTCCCGCCAGCAGAGTCGCCAGTGTGTGACCTATATCTACGTGGGAACACCCATAGAGCGGCCTGGCGCCCAGCCCCAGATACAGTTGGGCGACAGGATGGTTGATGCCAGTCAGCTGTCGGCCCTCGTGGCTGCCGAGCGCAGCCGCATGACGCCCGCCGAACAGCAGCGCCATCTGGTCGTCATCAAAGCCGACCGCCATATCCCTATGAGTCTGCTGCGCCAGGTCAAGGACGCTCTTCGCAGCGCCCATGCCACGAGAGTTATCTATACTGCCAATGACAAAAAACGTTAACGCTGTTATTTTGAAACTTTTTTGCGTGGAAACAGAGTAAATTGCGGTAAAAATTAGTACCTTTGCAAGTAAAATATAACTTGCTATGGCATATCGTAATTTAGACTTACTGGACAAGAAGATCCTGAACTTGGTGGCCGATAACGCACGCATGCCTTTCCTCGAGGTCGCCCGTATCTGTAATGTGAGTGGCGCTGCCATCCATCAGCGCATTGCAAAGATGACAAAGATGGGCTTAATCAAGGGCTCCAAGTACGTAATCGACCCCGAAAAGCTGGGTTATGAGACCTGTGCTTATGTGGGCCTTTACCTGAAAGACCCCGCCACCTTTGATGATGTGGTCGAGAAGTTGAGAATGATACCCGAGGTGACCGAGTGTCACTACACCACGGGTGGCTATGACATGTTTATCAAGCTCTATGCCCGTACCAACCATGACCTGCTCAACATCATCCATGACCGTCTGCAGCCGCTGGGCCTGTCACGTAGCGAGACCATTGTCTCCTTCAATGCGGTGATAGACCGTCAGCTGCCCGTGCCCGAGGACATCATCGAAGATGACGAAGACGATGCAGACTTCGACGATGTAGATATCGCCGACACCACCGATTAAATCCTTCACCGCCGAAGGGTACCCCGTATGGACGGCAGTGCCTCCATATCCGAATGTCCCACTCTCCATGACAGAGAGTGGGACATTTGTTTAGGCTCTATTGGCCTGAAACCAAAAGGAGCAGCCTCTGCCAGTGGCGGTGGGCTGCTCCAGATGGTCTGTATGTAGAGGGTGTGACTCTATCTCACGGCAAAATACATGCCCTCGTTGGCATCCATGCGTGCCTGGTAAACTCCGGCTTCGTCGAGGGTGTAGGTGCGAGGCTCGCCGTTGACGGTAGCCATGATGGTGCCGTCGTCGTTGAAGCGGAAGATTTCCTTCACGTTACCGTTCTGCTCCATGGTCCATGAGTTGTTCTTCTTGTTGTATTTCAGATTGGTCACCTCGCCTGTAGGTGCCTTGATTTCATATCCGTCCTTGAGAGTGGTCACGGCATAGTAGCGTCCGTCCTGACCCATGATGGTGCGTGTCTTTCCGATGTCGGCGATGGGGTTGCTGCCACTCCAGAACTCAATGGTATTGAACAGCAGCGCGTCGCCCAAGAGGCATACCGAGCCCACGAAGGGAGTGATGATAAAGCCCACGATGGCGTTGACATACTTGTTGCTGGTCATCTGCGTTTCCCACTTGGCAAACTTGTTGAAGAGGGTGAACGAGCCGATACACGAACTCATGGTGAGGCTGCCCAGAAGCAACCATGCTACGACGGTGACATTGATTTTCTTCATATCTATAAGGTTTAATGGTGAATAATGTACTCTGTTACGATTACAAAGATAAATATAATATCCCGATTGATAGACTGTTTTTAATTTTTTTTCTATTCCGCTACCTTTTTTTATATATAAATGGTTATCTTTGCACAGCGTTTGCGCCAATAGAGATGGCGCCGGGCAGTACAGATTTATCAATAACCACGATAAAAACCTACACTAACGTGCATATAGCGATAGCAGGCAATATAGGTAGCGGCAAGACGACGCTTACCACAATGTTGGCAAAACATTATGGATGGATACCACGCTTCGAGCCAGTGGATATCAATCCTTACCTTGAGGACTATTATAAGGACATAGCCCGATGGTCGTTCTGTCTTGAAGTGTATTTCCTCAAACAGCGTTTCCGCGACCTGTTGGAGATACGCAAGAGCGACAGAACCGTCGTGCAAGACCGCTCCATCTATGAGGGCGTCTATGTATTTACCGCCAACAACCGGGATATGGGCAACCTCTCAGACAGGGACTATGAGACCTATATGGAACTGTTTGAGATTATGACCGACGTGGCCCAGCTGCCCGACCTGATGATTTATCTGCGCGCCTCGGTGCCCCATCTGGTGAAGAACATCCAGAAGCGTGGCCGTGCCTATGAGCAGACGATGCAGCTGGAGTATCTCAAGAACCTCAACCAGCGTTACGAGGACTTTATCTTCAACAAGTATAAGGGTAAGGTGCTGGTGGTAGAGGCCGACGACAACGACTTCCAGCACGACCCCGACAAGTTTGCCCGCATCATCGAGCGCGTGGACAGCGCACTGGAACTGGGTACACTTCCATTCAAAGACAACGAATAAAAACTCTATACAACTATGCATATAGCAATAGCCGGAAACATAGGCAGCGGTAAGACCACGCTTACCAAGAAGCTCGCCAAGCGATATGGGTGGATTCCCCATTTCGAGCCCGTCGACAACAATCCCTATCTGGCCGATTACTACGCCGATATGGACCGCTGGTCGTTCAACCTGCAAATCTATTTCCTCAACAAGCGTTTCCGCGACGTGGTGGAGATAGCCAAGAGCCAGGACACCATCATCCAGGACCGCACCATCTTTGAAGACGCGCGCATCTTTGCGCCCAACCTCCACGATATGGGGATGATGAGCGACCGCGACTTTGACAACTACACCGACCTCTTCGACCTGATGATGTCGCTTGTCAAGTTGCCCGACCTGATGATTTACATCCGCTCGTCCATACCTACTCTGGTGTCGCATATCCAGAAGCGCGGACGCGACTTCGAGCGCTCCATCCGCATCGACTATCTCGAGGGTCTCAACAAGAGATACGAGGAATGGATTGCCGGTTATAAGGGCAAGCTCATGATTGTGGATGGCGATACCCTGCAGTTTGAGAACAGCGTGGAAGACTTCAAGACCATCACCGACAATATCGACGCCGAGCTCTACGGTCTGTTCCCGTTTGATGGCGAGTAGTCGCTGACGGCCTCGGCTACCTGCCGGCACTCCTCGTCTGAGAGATAAGGTGCCAGCGGCAGACTCAGTTCCTGGGCATGTATCTGCTCGGTGATGGGCAGTGAGAGATGGCTCCACGCAAGATAACAGCGTTGGCGGTGTGGAGCGATGGGGTAGTGGATAAGCGTCTGGATACCCCGTTGGAGGAGGTGCCGCGCCAACGCATCACGGTCATTGCAGCGTATGGGGAATATATGCCATACGCTGTCATTGTTTCTATCCGCAGGGAGAGCGACAAGCGGGTTGTGGATATGGTCCAGATAATAGCGGGCTATATCCTTGCGACGCTGGTTGTCACGGTCCAGATAGCGGAGCTTCACGCGGAGCACCGCCGCCTGTATCTCGTCGATACGGCTGTTGCGTCCGCAGTAATCAAATACATATTTCTTATGGCTGCCATAGTTGGCAATGGCTCTGACGGTCGCTGCCAGACGGTCGTCATCGGTGGTCACGGCTCCGGCATCGCCCAGGGCGCCCAGGTTCTTGCCTGGGTAGAACGAGTGTCCGGCTGCGTCGCCCAGGGCACCGGTGTGCACGTCGCCGAAACGGCATCCGTGGGCTTGGGCGTTGTCTTCTATCAGCAGCAACCTGTGTCGGCGGCATATTGCGGCTATCTGCGGGGAGTAGGCACATCGGCCATAGAGATGCACGATGAGCACTGCGCGGGTGCGGGGAGTGATGGCCTGCTCTATCAGGTTGGCGTCGATGTTGTAGGTGGTTATGTCGGGTTCTACCAGGATAGGCTTGAGCCGGTTTTCGGTCACGGCGAGTATCGAGGCGATATAGGTGTTGGCAGGCACGATTATCTCGTCGCCTTCGGCCAGTCGCCCCAGCTCGATATAGGCGCGCAGTATCAGCGTGAGCGCATCCAGCCCGTTGCCGCAGCCTATGCAGTGGCGCGTGCCGATATACCGGGCATAGTCGTGTTCAAACTCCCGCGTGGCATCGCCCTGCAGATAGCGTCCGCCATTGACCACATCGGTCACCGCCTGCGCGATTTCGTCGGCATGCATCGCCGTCATCCGTTTCAGGTTCAAGTATTCTATCATAACTCCCATTCATAAGTGTCGTAGACCACCCCCCGGCCGCCATAGCCCTCCTTGTGGGCGATGAGTCCGGCGTTGATGACGCTGCCTTGCTCCTCGGTAGAACTGCCGAAGTCGAGGTAGGGCCAGTCCTTGTAGTCCTGGTACATGACCTGTTCGTAGATAGCCTCCATGGCTCCATACTCCTTGCCCTCGTCGTTGGTTCCGCTGTACTGGCCGTGCACCACCTGCTGAGAGATGTAGAAGGTGATGCCGCCGATGATGTGCCCCTCGCGGTAGGCGCTGTACTGGATGATGTTGTCGGGAAACCGGCTCTGCAGCAGGAGCATCTCGTCGAGCGTATGCACAGGTTTGGCGTCAAAGCGCTTGTGCAGGTTGTCGGTGAGTATAGGCCAGAACTCGGCTATAGACGCATTGGCCCTCACGGTCACGCCGTTCTCGTGGGCTTTTCGCAACCGCCGCAGATGGTCTTTGCGCCAGCGCAGATGCTGGGGCATGCTGATGGCGGTGCCGATGTTGCGGAGAGCGAGCCGGGCATGACATTGCCAGAAGATGGCATAGAGGTCTTCCTCGGAGGGATGAACATGATAAATCCAGGGGATGGGGCGGTAGAGCACACGGGTAAAGCCCTCGTGGCGCAGATAGTCGTTGAGACAGGCGAAGAGCTGGCAGGTGTCGCTTATGGTGACATGGATGTCCATAATGAGTCCGCCATAAGTGAGGCCATAGTGAGAGATAAGCGTGGTGTCGCGACGGTGGGCGGGGAGCAGGGCGTAGAGCCTGCCTTGGCGATAGAACATCAGCGACCAGTCATCAAAGCGGTCGGCGTGATACTCCATATAGTTGCGCTCAAAGAGGAAGGTGGCGTTGCGTGCACGGCGCACGTAGCCGTCCCAGCTCTTGCGGTCGTCGGCGGTATATCTTCTTATCTCAAACATCTCATCGTCTGCTCTGCAGGTATTCTTCGTAGTCATAGATATAATCGGCCTCGTCGTAGGGGTCTTCGGCAAGCACCAGGCATACGGTTCCCGATGAGAAATCGTCGAGAGTGCGCCAGATACCGGTGTCTACCAGTAGCCCCTGGTAAGGACGGTTGAGCTGATAGGTCTCGCGCTCGGTGCCATTGTCAAGGCTTACGCTGAACGCGCCGCTCACAGCGATGATGAACTCACGGCAGTGGCGGTGGGCATGACCTCCACGATGGCTGCCGGCAGGGATGTCGTAGGTCCAGTAGACACGGCTTACCTCGAAGGGGATGTCCTTCATCTGCTCGGCCACGGAGAGGTTGCCCCGAGGGTCGGCTATCTTGCTCAGGCTGATAATCTTTCCTATCATCTTACTTTTTCATATAAGGGTCGGTGCCCAGCACGGTCTTGGCCACACGCTTGGCTTTCTCGCGCAGACAGTCGATGTCGTCGCCCACCTCGCCATAGCAGAGGGCGACACCCATACGGCGGCCTACGTGGGCTTCGGGCTTGCAGAAGATACGCAGACGGGTGCGGTCTTCCTCCATAGCCTCGTCGAAGTGGTAGTCGAGCGGTTGGGAAGACTCCGTCGGCGAGAGTATCACGGCCGAACAGCCGGCGTGTTCGAGGTGGATGGCTGGGATGTTCCAACCCATAAAGGCACGCAGATGCAGCTCAAACTCGCTCAGATTGGTGGTGTGGGCGAGGGTGACCATGCCGGTGTCGTGGGGACGGGGCGACAGCTCAGAGAAGATTACCTCGCCCTGCTTGGTCAGGAAGAACTCCACGCCCCAGAGGCCATAGCCTGTCAGCGCGCGTGTCACCTCGGCAGCCATGTGCTGTGCCTGCTCCAGTGCCTGTGGTGCTATCTGGTAGGGTTGCCAACTCTCGCGGTAGTCGCCGCCCTTCTGCACGTGTCCGATGGGCGGGCAGAAGAGCGTCTTGCCGTTTTTCTGAGTGACGGTGAGCAGGGTAAACTCGCTGTCGAAGTCGATAAACTCTTCAATGATTACCTCGCGCACGTCGCCACGGCTTCCCTCCATCGCTTCGGTAAACGCCTGCTGTAGTTCGTCGTCATTGTGCACGTAGCTCTGGCCGTGCCCCGACGAGCTCATCAACGGCTTGACCACGCAGGGGAACCCTATGGCGTCGGCAGCGCTCTTGAACTCTTCAAAGGTCTTGGCGTAGAAGTATTTGGCGGTGCGCAGACCCAGCTCTCTTGATGCCAGGTCGCGTATGGCGCGTCGGTTCATCGTGTAGTTTACTGCCTTGGCGCTGGGAACCACCTGTATGCCCTGCGCCTCGAAGTCGAAGAGTCGCTCGGTGCGTATGGCTTCTATTTCGGGCACGATGATGTCGGGGTTGTGGCGCGCCACGGCGGCAGCGAGGGCATCACCGTCGAGCATGCTGAATATCTCTCTCTCGTCGGCCACCTGCATGGCGGGAGCGTTGTCGTATCTGTCACACGCCACCACGTAGAGACCGGCTCTCTTGGCAGCTATTACCAATTCTTTGCCCAACTCGCCCGAGCCGAGCAGCATTATCTTTTTCATTGTCATATATATAATAAGGTGGAATTATCCACGGTTGCCATACATTTGTTCGTAGTATTTCTGATAGTCTCCCGATGTGACGTCTTTAATCCACTCCTGGTTCTCGAGGTTCCAGCGGATGGTCTTGACGATGCCGTCGGCAAAGCGGGTTTCTGGGTACCATCCCAGTTCATTCTTGATTTTGGTGGGGTCGATGGCGTAGCGCTGGTCGTGGCCCAGTCGGTCAGCCACGTGGGTGATGAGGCTGTCGTTAATCCAGTCTATGCTTATCTCGCCGTCGTCGCCGATTACCTGCTTGCGCAGCACCTTGCGCAGCTGCTTGTCTTCGGCCATCATGTCATGGATGGTGCTGATGATGAGCTTCACGATGTCGATGTTGCGCATCTCGTTGTGACCGCCCACATTGTATATCTCGCCCTCACGACCCTGGCGCACCACCAGGTCTATCGCCTTGCAGTGGTCTTCCACGTAGAGCCAGTCGCGCACGTTGAGGCCCTCGCCGTAGACGGGCAGCGGCTTACCTTCGAGGATGTTGTTGATGATGAGGGGTATCAGCTTCTCGGGGAAGTGATAGGGGCCGTAGTTGTTGGAACAGCGGGTGATTGACACGGGCATGTGGTAGGTGTCGCGGTAAGCCATCACAAAGAGGTCGGCCGAGGTCTTGGACGCCGAGTAGGGACTGTGGGGGCAGAGTGGGGTCTCCTCGGTGAAGTAGCCTTCTGCGCCCAGCGAGCCATACACCTCGTCGGTGGCAACCTGATGGAAGCGCTTGCCCGGCTTCCATGCCGGATAACCCTGGCTGTCGCGTCCGGTAACCCACGCACGGCGGGCGGCGTCGAGCAGGTTCTGCGTGCCCAGGATGTTCACACTCAGGAAGAGCTGCGGGTCTTCAATAGAGCGGTCCACATGGCTCTCGGCGGCAAAGTTTACCACATAGTCTATATCGTATTCGCTGAAGAGTCTGTCGGCGAGCTCCCGGTCGCGTATGTCGCCCTTGACAAAGAAGCAACGACGATTGTCGATGTCGTCTTTGATGGTGCCGAGGTTGCCGGCATAGGTGAGGGCATCGAGCACCACCACACGTATGTCGTCGTTGGCATACTTCTTATAGAGTAGATACTTGATGAAATTGGCGCCGATGAACCCGGCGGCTCCCGTGACAAGGTAAGTCTTCATATCGGTATGTTTTTTAGTTGGTTTATCGTTGTTTTCTATCATTGAGGGTTATCACTTCGCAGTCGCTCATCTTGTCGCCGTCAATAGTGAGCCTTACCAGCGTGCGGTCTACGTGCCAGCCCTGCATACCGGCTGCTCCAGGATTGATGTGGAGCATCCCCAGCGTGCGGTCATACTGCACCTTGAGGATATGGGAGTGTCCGGCTACGAAGAGTTTGGGCGGCATAGCCACGAGCGAACTGAAGACCGAGCGGTCATAGTGGCCCGGATAGCCGCCGATATGCTTGATGAGCACGTCCACATCTTCACACTTGAACCGTAGCCTTTCGGGATAGCGCCGACGCAGGTCGCCGCCGTCGCAGTTGCCGCAGACGGCGCGGAAGACGGGGCGCATGGCCTCAAACTGGTCTGCCAGCTCGGTGGTTCCTATGTCGCCGGCGTGCCATATCTCGTCGCAGTCGCCGAGATAGGTCTCGTACTTGGCGTCCCAGCATCCGTGGGTATCGCTGATGATGCCTATCCGCTTACTCATGGCTCTTGTCGTTTGCCTGTCCCATCACCTGTCTTGCGTAGTCGGCTATCAGCTTGGTGGCAGCCTCGTGGCCCAACCGTCCTGCGTTGATGCAGAGGTCGTAGCTCTCACAGTGTCCCCACTGCTTGCCCGTGTAGTAGTTGTAGTACGACGCCCGTCGGCTTTCACCCTCGCTGATATACTTGCGGGCTTCGTCGTCGCTGATGTTGCGGCGGCGGGCTATCTCGGCGATGCGGGTGTCGAGGTCGGTACTTACAAACACGTTGACCACATTGTCCATATCGCGCAGCACATAGTCGGCGGTGCGGCCCACGAACACGCAACTGCCCTCCGAGGCAGCCTTGCGTATGGCGTCACACTGGAAGAGGTACAGGTTCTCCTGGTTGAAGTCAGTGTTGTAGTAGCTGTTGCGCGTGAAGAGAGGGAAGTGAAACTGCAGTGCAGTCTTGAAGAACCCCTTCTTCTCGTCGTTCTCTTCAAAGAACTCTTCGCAGAAGCCGCTTTCGCGTGCTGCCAGGTTGAGTATCTCCTTGTCGTAGAGGCGTGCACCGAACTCCTTGGCGAGCATCTTGGCGATGGCGCTTCCACCACTGCCTATCTGCCGGCCTATGGTGATGATGATGTTGTTATTGTCCATGATTGTTAGTGGCTACGGGGTTGCTATTCTTTAGTTTGCTGATATATATCTTCATGATGACAAAGGTGGCGATAGTTGCCATGAAGTCAGAGATGGGCATGGCATACCACACTCCGCCGATGCCCCAGAACAGGGGCAGTACGCCGATGAGCGGCAATAGGAAGAGCATCTGTCGCGACAGCGAGAGGAAGATGCTTATCTTCACCATGCCGATACACTGGAAGAGGTTGGTCGTCACTATCTGGTAGCCCACAAAGGGGAACACCAGCATCATGATGCGTATGGCGCGTGCCGACATGTCGATGAGCGTGGGGTCGGTGGTAAACATGCGGGCACAGAGATGGGGCACAAACATGGCTATCAGCCATCCCACCACCATGATTGCCGTAGCCGCCATTACCGATAGGTGGTATACTCGCACCAGACGGTCTATCTGTCGGCTGCCGTAGTTATATCCTGCTATGGGTTGCATGCCCTGGTTGAGGCCTATGATAAACATAACGAAGATGAAGGCTATGCTGTTGGCTATGCCGTAGGCACCCACACTCAGGTCGCCACCGTAGCGCACCAGTTGGTTGTTGAGGAATATCACCACCACGCAGGCGCAGCTCTGCATGAGGAAGGGCGAGATGCCTATCGCGATGATATTCTTTACCAGATTGGCTTTGAGTCTGTATATGCCACGCTCCAGGTGGAGCAGCTCGTTCTTGTTGGCAAAGATGCGCATCTGGTAGCACAGCGCTATCGTCTGCGAGATTACCGTGGCCCACGCCGCACCGCGTATGCCCCAACCGAAGACCCAGATGAAGAGCGCGTCGAGCAGTATGTTCATCACCACCGTGAAGATGGTGGCGTTCATAGCCTGTCGTGGCTTGCTTGCCGACCGCAGTACGGCGTTCATACCCAGATACATGTGGGTCACGGCATTGCCCACGAGTATTATCTGCATGTAGTCCCGGGCGTAGGGGATAGTGGCCTCGCTGGCGCCGAAGAAGTAGAGTATGGGGTCGAGGAATATAAGACACAGGGCACCAAGTCCGATACCCACCAGCAGGTTGAGCGTAATGGTATTGCCCAGCAGGTTCTCGGCGACACCATAGTCGCGCTGCCCCAATTTCACGGAGATAGAGGTCGAGGCTCCCACGCCGATGGCGGCACCGAAGGCTCCCGAGAGGTTCATGAAGGGCAGCGTGATGGCCAGTCCCGATATGGCGAGCGGACCTACTACCTGTCCCAAGAACACGCGGTCGGCGATATTGTAGAGCGACGAGGCGGTCATGGCAATGATAGCTGGCAAGGCAAACTGCCACAGCAGCCGCCCTACTGGCTTCGTTCCCAATTCTAACGTAGCTTTCTTATTATCCATTATATATAATTATGTATTGCAAAGGTAGTGCAAGTCGAAGACAATGCAAAGAAAAAACGAAAGTTTTTTCATTTGGCATTGTTGAGACGCAGCCTACCTTATCCAAAGGTAGTGCAAACCGAAGAGAATACAAAATAAACTCGTTTATTTTTATTCTTGAGGTGCCGCCTACCTTCACGGCGGGAGCCGTAAATAGTGCAAACCGAAGAGAATACAAGATAAACTCGTTTATTTTTATTCTTGAGGTGCCGCCTACCTTCACGGCGCCGCTGTAAAGTAGTGCAAGTCGAAGACAATGCAAAGAAAAATCAAAAGTTTTTTCGTTTGGCATTGTTGAGACGCAGCCTGTCCTCACGCCGCTTGCCGTAAAGATTAAAGAGGTCGAATAGAAAAACCTCAAGTTTGTTTTGTATTTCGCCCAGCTTATACTACCTTTGTATTCAATGAAAAGGAATATACTTACCATCTTATTATGCTGCTTCGTGCTTGCCTCGTGGGCCAAGGACGTGGTCTGGTACAGCGGGCGAGGCAGCGTGGAATATAGTTTTGTGGGCAAGCGAACGGGCGTAGTCGATATGGCGCTCAATATGTTTGCCGAAGATATGCGCGCCGTCACCGGCCATCGAGCCGAGCATCGTGCGGGGGCTGTGATAGAGATTTTCGAGCTCGACAAGATGCGCGACAAGGACTTCCGGCGGCTCCAGCGACGCCAGGTGCCTATCGACCGTATCATCGCCAAAGACGATGCCTTTGCCATCTGTGTCGAGGGCGGACATATCGTGGTGCTGGGCAGCAATGCCAATGGCACTGCCTATGGCATCCTTGAACTCTCGCGCCTTGCGGGTGTCTCGCCGTGGGCGTGGTGGGGCGATGTCACTCCCCTGCGCCGCCACTATCTCGCTCTCGCTTCCGACTACCTCACCATCCAGTGGCCCTCGGTGGCGCGGCGTGGCTTCGTCGCCCAGGGCCATGGCCTCGACAGTCACCGCCTCCACCAGCTTCTCCTGCGACTCCGTGGCAATCTGCTGCGCCATGCCGACTGCGACGGACGGGGCGCCAAGTGTATGGAGATTGGTGAGCGCTGGCTCCCCTCTACCCAGCCCGGCCGCATTTATGCTGAGATGAAGACCGCTTACGACCAGGGTGCCCGCCACGAATGGGTAGCCCGGATTGACAATCCACGCACCGTGGCTTACCAGCTCTCGCTCTTCATGGATATGGCGTGGAACATCACCTATGTCAATGCCACCAATATCCCCTCCCACTTTCACGCGTGGCTTACCGAACAGTTTGGCGAGCAGGCTGCCGACCGCCTGTTGCCCGTGCTCACCGAGTATTACCATCTCGTGGGCATACGCCGACCCGAGCAGATGAATGTCGAGTTCATGGCCGATGCCTTTGGCAACGAGCTCGAGCGCTATCTCGCCAACTACGAGGCACTCGTCAAGGCTCTCACCCCCATTGCCGCCCTCGTGCCCCAAGAGCGCAGCGAGGCGTTCTTCGCCTGGGTCGACTATCCCGTCAGGGCAGCATGGCTCATGGCGGTCAAGCAGTTGCAGGCCCAGGAGGCGCGCCATATAGGCCGCCCCAGTTCATTCGCCCGCGACGATGAGGCACTGTCCTCTGCCGTGCGCAGCTGGACAGCCTACCAGCAGCTGCTGGCGCTCAACCGCAAGTTTTCCGGCATGCTCGACGGCAAGTGGGAGCATACCCTCTCTCTTGCCCACATGCCCCTGATGGCAGAGCCCAAGTTCCCCGGCCCGCTGTCTCACGACGCCATCAAGCGCTTTGCCCAGCAGGGCCCCGAGCCGTTCAATCTCGATGTCGGCAATACCATAACCCGCAACGCCTGCCATTTCCGCCGCGCCACCAAGGGGGTACAGACGGTCTCTATGCTTGGCCACAGCATGAAGGCGGTGATGGTGCCGCCCGGTGGCAGCCTGTCCTACTCCTTCTTCTCCGAACTCAGAGGCAAGGCTGTCGTGCGGGTGGCTGCCATTGCCATGCCCGACTATCTGGGCCACGACATACGGCTGGCGGTGCGTGTCGACGATGGCGAGGCGCAGATAATGAGCGTGCGCCCCGATGCCCATTCGCCTCAGTGGCAGACCGCCGAACAGCGCGGACAGGTCATTATCAACGTCGATGTCAACCTCACCCGCAACAGCCACGACATTGAGATACGCGCGCTCGACACGCCGGTATTTATCGACCAGCTGATGGTCGACTACGACCCCGTGCGCGAGTTCTACATCTTCCCCGTGACCGCCGAGCAGCTGTAGACCCCATCCCCCTATACCGACACCAGCCCACAGATGAACTTCCATCTGTGGGCTGGTGTCTTATATATATAATAAGGTGTAGTCGCCGTTCGCCCCATCCGCTTGGCGGGGCTGGCATCTTGTGCCGTTGTCGTCGTGCTTACTTTGCCGTCTCCTTGGGGCTGCGCTTCTCGCGGTGATAACTGCGATACTCGTCCATGGGTATCTCCACATCGGGCTCGGAGAGCTCGCCCTCGCGCGGCAGACCCAGACAGATATACTTGATGTCTATGCCACGCTCCATCCACATCGACTCATAGTAGGTCTGTATGCTCAGCAACCGCTCGTCCATACCCGGGGTGTGGTAGAGGTCGGCGGTAGCCACATGGATGGGCAGCTGGTTGTGCTCAGCCATACAGCGGGTGTAGGTATAGAGGAAGTTGGAGTCGGTCTTGACATGCACCAGTCCGCCATCCTCCATGAAGCGGCGGTAGCGGGTCATGAATGTGGTCGAGGTAAGGCGCTTGCGCACGTGCTTCATCTGCGGGTCCGAGAAGGTGAGCCATATCTGCTGCACTTCGTCCTTGTCGAAGAAGCGGTCTATTATCTCGATATTGGTGCGTAGGAAAGCCACGTTCTTCAGCCCTTCGTCCAGAGCCTGCTTGGCTCCCGTCCACATGCGCGCGCCCTTGATGTCCACGCCTATGAAGTTGATGTCGGGATATTTGCGGGCCAGCCCTACGGCATATTCACCGCGTCCGCAGCCCAGTTCGAGCACTATCGGGTTGGAGTTGTTGAAGTACATGTCGCGCCAGTGCCCCTTCATCTCAAAAGGCACGTTGTCTATGACCGAGAAAGGATACTGAAACACGTTCTCAAACGCTTCCATATCCGCAAATTTGGCTAATTTACCTTTGCCCATATCTTGTTTTTGATGCAAAATTACACAATTTACTCTTTATAACAACTGAAATAGGTAGGAAAGTAAGGCGGTAACTACTAATCAGTTAACTGATAATATCCTTTTCTTGTCTCTAAATAAATCGATAGACTATCAGCATAGACCCGATTGATGTCAATGTTATTTTCAAGTTGTTTATTATAAGCGACCACACTGTATTTATAATTTTTCGTACTTAAATCATACACATCTATAACGAATTGTTTGCTTTTTATAGGTACACGATAAGAAAACACATATACATTGCCGTTTTTTGTATAAGCACTGATATTAGAGCTAAATGTTTCCCCACGTTTGTAAAGATAATAGTCTTTATATTGTATTATGACAGGATTTGGTACTTCGTCCTTTGTTTTAATAGCTGTAATCGGATAACCTTTTTTCGTAAAAACTACGATATACGGAAGATGGGAAAAAGTAAAAGTAATACTCTCATTGGATTTTAGGAATGTTCCATAATAGGCCATACTTCGTTCATATTTGTTTCCGTATTTATCCGAGAAAGGAATCTTATATACACATTTCCTATTTTTTTTATATCCATCAGTTGTTGAGATATAAAAAGCAAATAGAGATTTGTCGTCAGCAGTCATAGTCTCTAAGGATAAAATTCGTTTAGAATCCAATTGTATAGTATCTATGATATCAGCACTTTTTGTTTTTGGACTCAAAGTGGATGTTTGTCTCGCAGGATTAAACAATAAGGCATCCATAGCTTCTGTTCTGTATATTCGATTAAAGTAGTATAAGTTACTCTTTGCTACTTTCTTAAATACCAAAAATGCCACTATGCCTATAAGTGTTGTACAGATTATAAAGATTGCTAAACAAAGCTCCCTATTCTTTTTTATACTCACCCTCATATAACAAATACGAAATAAGTAATATAATACATCCATTTATCAAAATGTGCCAATGGAATGCGAGGCCATTCAGAATTCCTCCACAACCACATATCTCATATAGCCCGTTAGTATATAGATATAATATGTATAAAGAAAATGCCGACATCATACATAGGCAAAAGAGCAACCCCAACTTTTCTTTGACTATTATTAATATAATGCTTAAAACCTCGGCAATGATAGCTCCGTAAGCGACGGCATCAACAAAGTATCCACTAAATACTCCCGTCTTAGCTATATTAAGTAAGAAAGAATTCATATTTGTCATTTTACTAAATGACGTATATGATAAGAATACTAGTATTCCCCATAATATCAACTGCCTTATTCGTTTGTTGGTCTTCCAGTTTATATTCATAATAATATCATAAACAATAAATGTATCTTCTATGATTACAAAAGTATGGCTTTTTACGATGTTTTTGTTATAGAAAGAGTTAAAAACAATTAAATCGCAAAGATAATGAGATAAAAGTATTGTTGTTATTCGATTATTTCGTATTTTTGACGCATTAACCATTTATTGTATTAATATGAAAACAAAAGTAAAACTTGTAGCTATTGTATGTGGCATTTTTGTTGCCCTTGTATGCACAACACAAACATCAGATGCCATTAGTACCAGAACAGTTGCTAAACCATCGACAGATTTGAAATTTAAGCAATTGTCAACAGCACGCCTTGATACATTAGGAAAATGCGAAGGGAACAATGGAATATGTTTTGTAAGAGGTGGAGCAATTTATATTGGAGAATGGTTAGAATTCGGACAATAGTAAAAGGTTTATGCATGAGCCATCTCTTTATATGGGGATGGCTCATTGCAATGATGACAGTCTGCTTATCACTTAATGCCCAAAAGCGCATCACCTTTCATGTTACGAGCGAGCAAAGAGTTGCCCTGCAAGGCATAGCGATAAAATCAGATTATTGTGGAGTTGCCAAGGGGGTGAAGACTGATCCCAAGGGAATGGCTGTAATCAGCTATTCCTCTAAGGAGGCTACTTGTGACAACGTAGCAGTGACGATAAAAAGTAAATTCTATGAGAACCTTGATACCATAGTACCTGTTAACGCTTCTGATACCGTCAGCATTGTCCGGCTGATCTTGCGCGACAAAGTGCAGAAAATCAAAGAGGTGGAAGTGATTGCTTACCGCCCCATAGGCAAAAACAATGCAGAGAAATCGGTATATACTATTGACACCCGAGGGCTTCTTAAAACGACAAAGGCTAACAAGGCACTTGCCTTTTTGCCTGGCGTGGTAGCCTTCAACGACAGCTACTCCCTGGCAGGCAAAAGCCAGAAGACCCGAATTAAAATCAATGGCGTCATTGCCGGTGCCGAAGACTTGAAGGCTCTTTATGCCGGTGATATTGAAAAGGTGGAAGTGCGCGAAGTGACCAAGGACGACGACGAGCGTTTCGCTGGAGAAATCAATATTATCAAGAAACGGCACGAACAGCCCAAAATTTTTGGTAGCATCTCTGCCACAGGAGGTATGATACGGTCTTTGTGGGGTACATTTGACCATTTCGCCTTTCAGAATAAGCATTGGGATATTACTGGATTGATATCCTATAATCAGCATAGCCAAAAAGCTTATACCGAGGTGCTTCGCATACCATCTTTGCCGTATAGCCCATCTCAGAAGATGACCATCCAGAGAGACATTCGTATCAAGCAGCAGTCAGAGCGTATCTCTCTCAGTTGGTATCCTACCAAGAGGTTTACGATGACTCTCGGTGGCTATCACTATGGTTACCCCACTAAGTCTTTCGATTTCATCAATGACACGGAGGGCGATGATACTCATCGCAAGTATAAAGAGACTCTTGAATCTTATGGCAGCTATGCCAATGGTAGTTATAGTATAAACGACCGCAACAAGATAAATGTAAAGGGTAATTTCCTCTATTACAGAGACAAGTACGTTTACGACCTTCTCCCTGACTACAATTATAAGGCTGCCATGCGCGAATATACAGGAGAAGCCAATATCGAGAGCAGACTGAAACTCTGGGGTGGTTCGCACGATGTTACTTTTGGTCTCCGTAACACCTACCGCCAGAATATGTCTTATGCCAATGGGCGCAATGACTATTCGATGCAGCAGGTATACCTTACAGACTATCATTCATACGGCAAGGCACTTTCTTCGTATCTTATACTCAAGGGTGAGAGTGATAATATGGGGCCCAAGCGAGTTTTCTCCTTTCAGCCGTCATTGCGGTTGAACTACAATATGGGGAAAAAGGGAACGTTGACAGCCTCATACCAGCGCAAGACAACCCGACCAAGTATAGATTACCTCAATACCGACTCCCTGTTTCAGAATGTATACAATATTGTGGTCGGCAATGAAGCTCTACGCGCTCAAAACAGCGACAATATGTCCGTTTCGTTCCGCAAGCAAATCAAGAAGGCTTATCTCATTACGACCGCAAGCTATATACATACCTCTAATATCATAGACCAGATATTTGTCAATCCCGAGGACTACAATGTCAGCACCTACGACAACATTGGCAAATGTGATGAGGCGTCACTGTCTTTATACTTGATGAACAGACTGTGTAAGAACCGCATGAATATTTCAATAAGTCTCAAAGGATTTTACAAGAGATATGCTATCAAGCCAGAACTGGAGCGCAACACGTTAATCATTCCATCCGAGGGTTGGGGATATTCCGCTACCTTCAATACCAGCTATCTTAGCACCAAGGGATGGATGTATTCTCTGAGTGCCAACCTTACTCCCAAGACTTATGAACTCAGTTATACGCATGTGCAGAACCCTAATCTCTATGTTTCGGTTACTAAGAGCACCTGTAACAACCAGTTGGACTTCAAACTCAGTTTTACCAATTCTCTGGTCTATTTCTATACGTCGCATACCAATTACCACTTCCGAGATATGTATCAGCGCACATTCCAAAAGAGTTATGCCAACAACATTACTCTCTCGGTGACGTGGAATTTGGGTAAGAGATTCCAGCAGCGCAGGGGAGTTTCGAGCGTTGTCAATGATGATATTGTCACTAAACAACAATAATGCACTCAGTGGAAGTGTCGTTTAGAGCGTTGCGTATATCATTATACTGAAGGAGCATCGTATTGTACAGTTATACAGAAAAAGCGCAGTCCGTGAGGGGCTGCGCTTTTTCTGTATGGTTGCGTTCTTACTCGATAATCACGCGTGTCCATCCGTGCTTGTCTTCCAGTATACCGTACTGGATGCCGCGGAGGGTGTCGTAGAGCTTCTTCGACCATGGGCCGGGCTCGTTGCCGAAGAAGTATTTCTTGCCGGTCTCAAAGTCGTCGATGTGAGAGATAGGCGAGATGACGGCTGCGGTACCGCAGGCTCCTGCCTCTTCAAATGTCTCCAACTCTTCCTCGGGAATTGGGCGTCGCTCTACCTTCATCCCCAGGTCTTCGGCTATCTGCATCAGACTCTTGTTGGTGATAGAGGGCAGGATACTTGTCGACTTGGGAGTGATATAGGTGTTGTCCTTGATGCCGAAGAAGTTGGCGGCACCACACTCGTCGATATACTTCTTCTCCTTGGCGTCGAGATAGAACTCAGAGGCGTAGCCGTTTTCGTGGGCTATGTGGTTGGCCTTGAGCGAAGCGGCATAGTTGCCACCCACCTTATAGATACCGGTGCCGAGGGGAGCGGCACGGTCGTAGTCGCGCATGATGACGTAGGGGTTGGCAGAGAAGCCACCCTTGAAGTAAGGGCCTACGGGGGTAACGAAGATGAGGAACAGATAGTCTTCGGCGGGATGCACGCCTACGCAGGGCGTGGTGCCGATGAGCAGCGGGCGGATATAGAGAGTGGCGCCGCTCTCATAGGGGGGGATATACTTTTGGTTGAGGCGTACCACGCGTTCAACCATCTCTACAAAGAGCTCGGTGGGAACCTCGGGCATCATGATGCCGCGGCTGGTACTTTGCAGGCGGGCTGCATTCTCTTCCACGCGGAATACGCGCACCTTGCCGTCGGGACAGCGGTAGGCTTTCAGACCCTCAAAGGCTTCCTGTCCGTAGTGCAGGCTGGAAGCTGCCATTGAGAGGTTGATGTTGGGGTCAGAACTGATTTCTATCTCGCCCCACTTGCCATTGTGGTAGTTGCAGCGCACATTGTAATCGGTCGGCAGATAGCCGAACTTGAGATTTGCCCAATCTAATTCTTTCATTTTACTATCGTTTTAGTATTCGTTCTACTTGTCAGGGTGCAAAAGTAAACAATATTTGTTGCTTTGCCAACCATCTGTAGCAAAAAGTTGTTATCCTGCCAATATTTTGTCTATTTTGTCATTGGCAGCAGTGAGCTTGGCCTCACACAGGGCGATCAGCTTCTTGGCTTCGGTGAGTTGCTTGGCGAGCGAGTCGATGTCGAGCTCGCCTTGTTCCATTTGCTGCACGATGGTTTCCAGTCTTGCCATCGCTTCTTCGTAATTCATTTGCTTGCTCATTTCCTTATCTCTGATTTCAGGGTTCCTTGTTCCAGTCGTGTTTCGATGATGTCGCCGTCGGCCAGTTCATCGCCACTGCGCAGGGCATGACCGTTGTGCAGCGTGATGCTGTAGCCCCGGCGCAGGATGTGTATGGGGTCTTGGGCTTGGGCGCGTTGGCCCACGAGCTGCAGCCTGTGGCGCTCGCGCTCCAAGCGTTGGGTTGCGGCGCTGTCCAGCCTGTGGGCGAGGGCGTCTATGCGCTTGGTCTGCCGTTCGCGGGTCAGGGCAAAGAGGGTAGGGATGCGGTCGGCGAGCTGCTTGAGCCTCATCTTCTCATAGGCGAGATGGCGCTCGGCGATACGGCTGATGCGCTCGCGGGCGCTGACGAGGGCGGTATAGACCTCGCTCAGATGGTCTATGAGGAAGGCGGCTGCCGCTGTGGGTGTCTTCACCCGCATATATGACACCATGTCCAGTATGCACTCGTCGCGGTCGTGGCCTATGCCGGTGATGATGGGCAACGGGAAGTTGGCCACGTTCTCTGCCAGCGCCAGCGTGTCGAATCCCGACATGTCGGTGGTGGCGCCACCGCCACGGATGATGACCACCACATCAAACTCGTCTATGCGGGCATTGATGCGGTCGAGCGCGGCTATCACGCTCTGCTCCACCTGCTCGCCCTGCATGATGGCGGCGAAGAGTTCGTGGCTGAACGACAGCCCGTAGCTGTTGTCGTCTATCTGGTGGCAGAAGTCGCCATAACCGGCAGCCTGGGCGCTGGAGATGACAGCTATGCGCTGGGCAAAGCGGGGCAGCACGAGCTCGCGCTGGAGGTCGAAGATGCCTGACTCCTTGAGCTGACGGATTATCTCCATGCGCTTGCGCACGATGTCGCCCAAGGTGTAGTCGGGGTCTATGTCGCTCACCTGGTAGGCGAAACCATAGGCTTCGTGGAAGGTGGGCGTTACCATCATCCTCACCTTGATGCCAGGCCGCAGCTGTTGCTGGGTCTGGTGTTCAAACTTGCTGCGCAGTGCCGTCCAGTGGTTGGCCCAGCACACCGCACGGGCCTTGGCCAAAGGGGTGGGGCCGAATGGGTCGTTCTCTACGAGCTCCATATAGCAGTGACTGCGGTCGTGCAGGTCGGAGAGCTCGGCTTCGACCCAGTATTTGCCGTCCATCTGCCGTTCGATGGTCTCGCGCACCATGTGGTTGAGCTCCAGCAGCGTGAAGGTTCTCTCGCTCGCCATGGGCTATCGTCCTTGTTGGTAGGCACGCCAGAAGTCGGGGATGCCGTAGCCGTAGATGTTGTCGGGGGTGAGATGGCGGTCGGCGCTGCTGCGCACCAGACTGATGATTTCTTTAGCGGTCTTGCCGGGCAGCGCCTGCCAGAGGCATGCCACCATGCCGCAGGCTATGGGCGAGGCAAACGAGGTGCCGTTGGCGCCACCGTTGACGCCGGCTGCGTTGAAGATGCGTGCCATGCCGCCCCGTGCCATGATGTCGGGCTTCACGCGACCGTCCTGCGACGGACCGATAGAGCTGAATACGGTATTCAGGCCGTGGCTGTCTACAGCCCCCACCGTGAGCACGTCGATGGCGTCGCCCGGAGGCGTCACCTTCTTCCAGCGGTCGCGGCCCGAGTTGCCTGCGCTGCACACCAGCACCACGCCCTTCTGGGCCAGCATCGATGCCGTGTTGGATATGAGCGTGCGGCGGCCGTCGAGGTCCACATACTTGTGGCTCGTGGTGGCATCGTCAAACTCGGCGTAACCCAATGACGAGTTGATGACGTCCACGCCCACCGAGTCGGCATACTCGGCAGCCATTGCCCATGTGTCTTCCTCCATCAAGCTCTCTGTGGGGCCGTATTCCGAGCGCAGCAGATAGTAGGAGGCTTCGGGTGCGGTGCCCACGTAGCGGAACGAGTCGACCGCAGCCATGCATGACAGCACCATAGTGCCGTGAGACAAGAGGTCTTCCATCTTGTCGCGGTAGGGGTAGACAAAGTCGCGACAGCCCAGCACGCGTACACCGCGCAGGGCGGGTATACGGGTGTAGTTCATGTAGCCGCCGTCGATGATGGCGATGGTCATGCCCTTTCCGCGGAAGCCAGCCTCATGCAGCTTCACGCCGTTGAGCTGTGCTATCTGGGGCAGCGCCTTGCCATAGACGCTCTCCGATGCCTTGGTCGTGTCTTTCACCACGCCGTAGGGCTTCACGGGACTCACCGAGTCGGGCGACTCGAAGACGCGCACCACGCGGGTCACAAAGTTGAGCCCTTCGAGCCGGGGGGCGATGTCGCCCTTGGGCGAGGCGATGAGCACGGTGTTGTTCCATCGGCTGCCGCCCACCACCTGATAGCCGTAGTGGCGCAGCGTGCCTATGTATTTGGATGATACGGGCAGGTCGGTAGAGTCGACAGCCAGCCCCTGGCGCTCTCTGCGGGCAAGGGCCTTGGCAGAGAGAAACTTCTCGGGGTGGCGCAGCGAGTAGCTTCCGCCCTTCTTGTCTTTGAGATACACTCTGTACATGTAGCTTTTGCCCCCGGCAAAAGCCACCTTCTGCGCCTGTATCTGCATCGAGCAGCACAGCGCCAGTAGTAGATATATTATTCTGTTCATAGTCGTGTGGATGGCGGTGGCTGTCGGGGTGATGGCTACAGCCGCCGGTGGTTACATACTGCCGTCGGCATCGCTGCCGCCAGTCTGCGACGGCAGTATGGGGCAGCCCCTTTCTCTCTAGGCTGTGGGTGTGCAGCCTGCGCGGTTCTTGAAGATGCGGTAGAGGTGGGTGCGCGACGAGAAGCTGCACTCGGCAGAGATGATATCATTGCTGTAGTCGGGGTAGTCGCGCATCATCTCCTGTGCCGCCTTGAACCTTATCTCGCTCAGCCATATACGGAACGACAGTTTCAGGTTCTGCTCGAAGTAGCGGGTAAGTTCTGCCCGAGGGATGAGCAGCATGCGCGAGAGGGTGAGCATGTTGGCATTGCTGTCGCGGTAGCCCTTGTCCTGGCGCCACTTGTCCAAGCGCTCGGCGACGATGCGCTCGCGCTCGGGCGGCAGGGCTGCCAGATTGTAGGTGGCGGCTGCCGGGCTCACGGTGCCATTGGTTCCGGCTGTGCGGGCAGACTCCTCGTCATCGTTGACCAGCTCTTCGGTGGGCACGTAGTTGAAGCCCAGGTTGCTGAATGTCAGGACAAAGAAGAATATGGCGAGCAGGATGATGGGAGCATAGATGACCAGTATCTTGTTGAAGAGGATGACAAAGGGCATCGTCATCGATGCTACAAACAGCACCGCCACGCTCGTCTTGGCAAAGCGCACATGGGGCAGCATGTCGTTGGCGGTGAGGGTCTCGAGCAGCTTGCGGCGGAGCAGTATCTGGCGAGATGCCTTACAGATGCAGTAGGCTACAAGGCATATATAGAGGGCAAGCATCACATACATCCACATGCCGATGCGCATGCTGCCGTTGCAGCAGTAGCCTATGGCGTAGCACACGACGATGAGGGCATAAAGCCCGACGATGCCGGCGACAAAGCGGCGGCGGTTGTCGTGGACGGCTTCGATGTTGTAGATGGACAAAGCAATCAGTGCAAAGCTCGGGGGATAGGCAAGCAGATTGAGCACTGCACCCAGGTCGGCGCCCGACGCTCTCACAGACAGGGTCATCTGCGCCAGGAAGAGGGCAGCCAGTATCAGCATGGCTGCAAACAGCATCCAGCGCGACTGCTCATAACGACGGTTCTTCCATCTCACGTGGAGGCTGCCAAGGCCCAATAACATAGCATTGATAAGCATGGACAAGAGGCTCGTAAACTGAAGCAGAAATAAAATCTTCATGACCTTTCGATGTTTTAGTCGTTAATCATATACTATCTGAGTTTCATCTCGCAATACTTTAGAGTATTATCTTGCAAAAATACAGCTATCTTGCAATACCCTTGGTATTATCTTGCAAAAAATACAGCTATCTTGCAATACCCTTAGTATTATCTTGCAAAAAATACAGCTATCTTGCAATACCCTTTAGTATTATCTTGCAAAAATACAACTTTCCTGCCAAACGGCGGAGGAAAAATCCCGAAATCTTGAAAAGTTTTTTGCCACTCTCCGAGGCATCGTGCCAACCACCCTCACCAGCATGGCGCCCACCGCGATTGTCTCCAGCATCGTGGAGAGTACCTCCAGACAGCTGGAGGGTACCTTTGGCGAGCTGGAGAGTACCTTTGGACAGCTGGAGGGTACCTCTATCGGCGTGTAGATTGTCTCTATTGAGCAGGATGGTATCTCCAGAAATCAGGCGACTGCAGACAGCGGCGTGGAGGTTGCATGGGCTGGCTCGTGCCTTCTGATACGAGCCCACGTGACAATAGGCACGAGCCCACGTGACATAAGATACGAGCCCTCGTATCGCAAAGCACGAGCCGATGATGATGGTCAGCACACCGCCGAACGTGGTGGATGCCATAAGTCTTGGTCATCGTGACGACAACAGTGCCGATAGCGTTGCCTGGTGGCACAATCGCCAGCCCACAGACCACGGTTGGCGTAGGCGAGTATGCCCCTATCCACCCCGCCGACAGCCCCACAGATAGGGTCATGATAGCGGGCGTCTCGGCAGCCGTCAGCCCCCAGCCCGAGACGGTCGGCAGCGAGCCCGCAACAGGCTCTCCGAGAGGGCTGAGAGTGGTGGTATACACCGCAACTGCCCACTGCAAACAAATATTAATGATTGGCCTTTTTTTCCACAAAAGTGCTAATTTTTCATATTATTATATATTTGGTCTGACGATTTATTTGATAAGTCAGATAATTGGCTTACTTTTGCAGCGCATAACAAATATTCACAGTGCAATATATGAAGACTAAAATTCTTATCCCCGTAATCGTCGTAGGTCTGCTCCTTGTGGGCGGCATAGTGTATCTCGCTCTCAGCCTCAACCAACAGAGGCAGGAAAACCAGGCTATGCAGGAACTTGCCGAGATAGACAAGCGGGAAATGGAGAACGAGTATCAGCAGTTTGCCAATCAGTACGGTGAGATGAAGACCAAAATCAACAACGACTCTATCGTCGCCCAGCTCACCGCCGAACAGGAGCGTACCCAGCAGCTGCTCAAGGAACTCAAGGATACCAAAGCGTCGGACGCAAGAGAGATAGCCCGACTGAAGAAGGAACTGGCCACCGTGCGCGCCGTATTGCGCAACTATGTGTTGGAGATAGACTCGCTCAACCGACTCAATCAGAACCTTACTGCCGAGAATACCCGTGTGCGCGGACAGTATGAAGAGGCTACCAGACAGATAGAGGGACTCAATTCGGAGAAAGCAACGCTCTCGGAGAAGGTCGCTATAGCCGCACAGCTCGATGCTATAGGCATCAGCGTCACACCCTTAGACAAGCGAGGCAGGGCTACAAGAAAGATAAGGAAGTGCAAGGCCATCCAGGTGAGCTTCGCACTCGCCAAGAACGTCACCGCCCAGAGCGGCATGAAGACAGTATATGTAAGACTGACATCGCCCACAGGCACACTGCTGGGTGGCGCAGGTTCATTCAGCTATGAAAACCGCACCCTGCAGGCTTCGATGAAGAAGGTGGTGGAATATGGCGGCCAGGAGACCCCCGTGACACTGTTCTGGAATGTCACCCAGGCGCTGGTCGAAGGCACCTATCATGCAAGCATCTTCGCCGATGGCAACATGATAGGTTCCAAGAGCGTTACGATAGACTAAAAAGGAGAGCAAATGACAAGGCTATTATTATCCTTAATGTTATGTGCCGTCTGGCTGCCACAGGTTCAGGCGCAGGGGCTGTCGCTCGACAGTTGTCGGGCTCTGGCGCTGCGCAACAACAAGCAGCTCAATGTGGCAAGGCTCAAGCAGGATGTGGCGCGATACAACCGCAAGGTGATGCGCACCAAGTATCTGCCCAAAGTCGATGCCGTGGGCGGCTATGAGTATTTCAGCAAAGAGATATCGCTGCTCAACAGCAACCAGAAGACCGCTTTCGGGTCGCTGGGAACGACTGCCACGGGAGCCGTGGGTGGCAATATCACCCAGATGATAACGGGGTTGGTTCAGCAGGGCGTCATCACGCCCGAGTTGGCACAGCAGTTGGGTGGCGTGCTCAACAAGCTCACGCCACAGTTGGCTGAGGCTGGCAACAAGTTGGGCCAGGCGGTCAACGACGCCTTCCGCACCGACACCAAGAACATCTGGTCGGGAGCCGTCATGGTGAGACAGCCCATCTTTATGGGCGGCGCCATCGTCGCAGCCAACAAGATGGCAGACATCGGCGAGAAGATGGCTGCCAGTGACCTCGAACTGCGTCGGCAGACCACCCTCTACGACATAGACCAGGCCTACTGGCTCGTGGTGTCGCTGCGCCAGAAGGAGCAGTTGGCCCAGAGCTATCGCGACCTGGTCAAGAAGCTCAGCGAGGATGTGAAGAAGATGATTAGAGAGGGCGTGGCTACCAAGGCCGACGGACTCAAGGTCGATGTCAAGGTCAACGAGGCCGACATGCAGCTCACCCAGGTCGAGGACGGCCTGTCGCTGGCCAAGATGATGCTCTGCCAGCTCTGCGGTCTGCCCATGGACCGGGAGATAACCCTCGCCGACGAGAACGTGCAGACACTCGCCCCAGTCATAACAGAGACCTATGAAGCAGCCGACACAACCTATGCTGCGCGCCCAGAGATACAGATGCTCGAGAACGCCATTGAACTGAGCCGCCAGAGCACCCGCCTCATCCGCGCCGCCGCTCTGCCCCATGTGGCACTTACCGGCGGATACATGGTGAGCAACCCCAATGTCTTCAACGGGTTTGAACGCAAGTTTGCCGGCGTATGGAACGTAGGCGTACTGGTACAGGTACCCGTGTGGAACTGGTTTGAAAGCAGCTACAAGATACGCGCTGCCAAGACAGCCACCAGCATAGCCGTGATGGAGTTGAGCGATGTGCGCGAGAAGGTCAATCTACAGGTGGCACAGAGCCAGTTCAAGCTCAAGGAGTCGCTCAAGCGGTTCCACATGGCCAACGAGAACATGAAGAGTGCCGAAGAAAATCTGAGATGTGCCAACCTGGGATTCAAGGAAGGCGTGATGGAGGTCACCGATGTCATGGCGGCACAGACCGCATGGCAGATGGCACAGTCGCAGAAGATAGACGCCGAGGTGGGCGTCAAACTGTCGCAAGTAAACGTAAAGAAAGCATTAGGTATATTAAACTGAAACGATTATGTCAGCTAAAACACAACATAACAACATACTGCTTGCCGTCGTAGGATTTACGGCAGTGGTGGTCATCGTGGCCCTCATCGGCTATCTTACCCTCGGCCAGGAACCGGAGATTATCCAGGGCGAGGTCGAAGTGTCTGAATACAGGGTGTCGAGCAAACTGCCCGGCCGCGTGGTAGAACTCAGAGTCAAGGAGGGCGACTTTGTGCATGTAGGCGATACACTCGCCATACTCGAGGTGCCCGAGATGGACGCCCAGAAGCGAGTGGTCGAGGCTACAGGTGAAGCGACCAAGGCGCTCAAGGACCTCACCGACGCCGGAGCACGCCAGGAGCAGATACAGGGTGCCTACCAGCTGATGCAGCAGGCCAAGGCTGCAAGCGAGATAGCCCAGAAAACCTATAACCGCATGCAGAACCTCTACAACGAGGGCGTCATAAGCGGACAGAAGCGCGATGAAGCCTTTGCCGCGTACAAGGCGACCGAAGCACAGGTAAAGGCTGCCGAGAGCCAGTATGAAATGGCGAAGAACGGAGCCCGCAAACAGGAGCGCGAGGTGGCTGCGATGAATGCACAGGCCGCCAGCAACGCTGTGGATGTGGTGAGCTCGCTGCTGCGCGAGACGGTGCAGGTGGCACAGGTAGAGGGCGAGGTGAGCGAGGTATATCCCAAGGTGGGAGAACTCGTGGGACTGGGCTCGCCCATCATGAGCATCTCGATGATGAACGATGTATGGGGCACATTCAATATCCGCGAAGACCAGTTGGGCGGCATGAAGATTGGCGACACGTTTACCGCCTACTGCCCGGCATTCGGCAAGGACATAGAACTCAAGGTATACTATATACACGACCAGGGAAGCTACGCCGTGTGGAAGGCCACGAAGACCAACGGCCAGTATGACCTCAAGACATTTGAAGTCAAGGCTCGCCCAGTGGGCAAGTTTGAGGGCCTGCGTCCGGGTATGAGCCTTATCCGTAAAGACTGAGAGGCACAGACACTATGATAAAGCAGATATATCGGATAGCCCTGCGCGAGTGTGGCATCCTGCGCTCCAATCCCATCTATGCGTTTTGCATGGTAGTGTTCCCGGTGCTGGTGGTGGTGTTCTTCACCTCACTCATGACCGAGGGACAGCCTGTAAACATGCCGGTGGGAGTGGTAGACCAGGACAATACCGCCACAACGAGGGCGCTGATACGCCGGCTCGATGCCTTTCAGACCACGAAGGTGGTGGCGCACTATGCCAACATCAACGATGCGCGCCGCGCGGTGCAGGAGGGCGACATCTATGCCTTTCTGCTCATCCCAAAGGGTACCACCGACGGCATGGTGTCGGCACGCCAGCCCAAGATATCATTCTACTACAGCCAGGTGACGCTCCTGGCGGGCTCGACGCTCTTCAAGGACCTCAAGACCATCTGCACGCTGGGCTCGGCGGCGGTAGGCTCGGCTAAGCTGTCGGCTCTGGGCAAGACCGAGCGCGAGATACAGGCTTTCCTGCAGCCCATAGCCCTCGACATGCACATGATAGGCAACCCCTGGGCCAACTACAATGTGTATCTCTCGACCATCATGGTGCCCGGACTGCTGCTGTTGTTTGTATTCCTCATCACCCCATACTCCATCGGCACCGAACTCAAGTTCAAGCGTTCGCACGAGTGGCTCAAGATGGCGGGCAACAGCATGCCGGTGGCTCTGGCAGGCAAGCTGCTACCCCATACGCTCGTCTTTCTGACGGTGTTCTATGGGTTTGACTTCTACATCTATTATATATTGGACTTCCCCCATCCCGGAGGCGTGGTGCCGATACTGCTCGATGGCTTCCTCTCGGTGGTGGCAAGCCAGTGCTTCGGCGTGTTTGTCTTCGGACTGATGCCGTCGCTACGTATGTCGATGAGTATCTGCTCGCTGTGGGCGGTACTGAGCTTCTCGGTGTGCGGAGCCACCTATCCCGTGTTCGCCATGGACTCGATGATAGAAGCCATGGCACAGCTCTTCCCGATGCGCCACTACTACATGATATATAAAATAAGCATATTCAACGCATTCCCCCTTGCCGACTGTGCAATCAACATCGCGGCCCTTGTGCTGTTCATGCTGCTGCCGCTGTTTACCGTGCGCAACCTGCGCAGGGCTATGCAGGAATATGTCTATATACCCTAAATGATTATGAACGGAGACCATAGTCTTATCTCACAAATCAAACAAGGCATCTATGACATGTGTCATATCTGGGCCAAGGAGATGCGGTCGGTATTTGCCGACGAGGGCGTGCTGTTGTTCTTCATCTTCCTGCCCTTGTTCTACCCTTTGCTCTACTCATGGATATACAACAACGAGGTGGTCAACAAGGTGCCCGTAGCCATAGTAGACTTGTCGCACAGCCACGACAGCCGCGAGTTTGTGCGCAAGGTCGATGCCTGTTCGGGGGTACGCGTGGCTTACTACTGCAACAACCTCGAGGAGGCGCGTGAGGTGGTGGGGCACCAGAAGGCCCACGGCATACTCTATTTTCCATCAGACTTCGCCACGAAACTGCATCGGGGCGAACAGGCACATGTGGGCGTGTACTGCGACATGAGTCTGATGCTCACCTACAAGGCTATACTCCAGTCGGCGCAGGCTGTGTCGATGGAGATGGGTAGCCAGATACAGATAGCGGGCTCCAACTCGTTTACCGCCCGCGATGAAGATATAGCCACCCGTCCGCTCGACTTCGACGAGGTGCCCATCTTCAATGCCACGGGTGGTTATGGCAACGCCATCCTGCCCGGTGTGCTCATGCTGATACTCCAGCAGTCGCTGCTCTTGGGCATCGGTCTGGCGGCAGGTACCGCCCGCGAGAACAACCGTTATCAGGACCTCGTGCCCATTACCAGCCATCACAACGGCATCTTCCGTATTGTGCTGGGAAAGGCGATGTGCTACTTCATGATTTATGCCGTGGCGGGTGCCTATATTACCCTCTGCGTTCCCCGCTTCTTCCACTTCACCACCATGGCACAGGGTGGTCCGCTGTTGGCCCTCATGGTGCCCTATCTGCTGGCTTGCATCTTCTTTGGAATGATGCTGTCGTGTCTGGTGCGCTATCGCGAGAATGTGATGCTGCTGGTGGTGTTCACCTCGGTACCTCTGCTCTTCATGACGGGCATCAGCTGGCCCGTAAGCAATATTCCCGGCGTGTGGAAAGGCGTGTCGCTGCTCTTCCCGTCGACCTTCGGCGTGAGGGGCTTCCTCACGCTCAACAGCATGGGAGGCACGCTCGACGATATCACCACCGAATATATGGCATTGTGGGTTCAGGTGGCCATATACTTCTTTGCCACCTGCGTGGTCTATCGTCTGCAGATTATCCACACCCACACCCACGCCTATGAACGCCTCGAAATGCTCAAGCAGAAGACCAAGGAGGCAATAGGCCGCAAGCAGTCGGGTAAGGAAGGGTAATTGCGGCAGTGCAGAAATGACAATCCCTGTCTCTGGCATCCATCGGATGGAGAGACAGGGATTGTCGTATTCTATAGGGGCGTAGATTACTTCTTGCTGATGTCTACGATGCGGGTCTTGGGCAGCTCCTTGTTGCGTCGGTTGGTCACTGTCACCACCGCCTGGGCGAGATTGAGGAACGCCTGACCAGTCTGGCTCTCGGTGTTGAGTACTGCGGGAGTACCGGCGTCGCCATTGTCGCAGATGCTCTGCACCAGAGGTATCTGGGCGAGCAACGGACAACCCATCTCCTTGGCCAACTGCTTGCAGCCCTCCTTGCCGAAGATGTAGTAGCGGTTCTCGGGTAGCTCGGCGGGAGTGAACCATGCCATATTCTCCACCAGACCGAGTATGGGCACGTTGACCTTGTCGTTGCGGTACATGTCGATGCCCTTGCGCGCATCGGCGAGTGCCACATTCTGCGGCGTCGATACGATGACGGCACCGGTGATGCTCAGCGTCTGCAACAGGGTAAGGTGGATGTCGGATGTGCCGGGAGGCGTGTCAAGGATAAAGAAATCAAGGTCGCCCCAGTCGGCGTCGGCGATAAGCTGCTTCAGTGCTGATGTGGCCATGCCTCCGCGCCACAGCGTGGCGGTGTCGGGATTGACGAAGAAACCAATGGACAGGAGCTTTACGCCATACTTCTCGATGGGCTCGATGAGCTGGCGGCCGTCCTTCTCTACCGCATAGGGGCGCTCGCTCTCTACGCCGAACATCTTGGGCATGGAGGGACCGAAGATGTCGGTATCGAGCAGACCCACCTTGTAGCCCATGATGGCGAGGGCTATGGCGAGATTGGCAGAGACGGTCGACTTGCCTACGCCGCCTTTGCCCGAGCTTACGGCTATCACGTTCTTCACCTGAGGCAGCAGTTTGCCCACCTCGGGGCGTGGTGCCGACTTGAACTCGGTCTTTATCTCGACCTCTACCGCCTTGTCCACGTGGTAGTGTATGGCTGCCTCGGCAGCCTTTAAGGTCGATTTGAGGAACGGGTCGGTCTCGCGGGGGAATATCAGTGTGAAACTCACCTTCATACCGTCGATGCGAACATCGTCGGCGAGCATTTCTGCCTCTATCAGGTTTTTCTTGTTACCAGGGTAAGTCACCGTAGCCAAAGCGTCGGTGATAAGTTTTGGATATAATGTCATCATATTGTCTTTTAATCAGTTGCAAAATTAGCCAAAAAAACTGTAACAGCCTCATAAATGTCCATAATAATATCCCCCGCACTCTCCCCGCCGTCCTCTGCCCCTGCCACAATGGTGCCCTCCACGACCGAGACGGCAACCGCTGCCGCAGACCTCGCCACCTTCGGCATGGCGATGGCGGCAGAGAGGGTGGCGACAACCGTTGTCAGGGATGCTATATATAATAAGGTGTAGATGGGTTGCAGCCAACCCAAGGATGACAGGCGGGCGGAGCGCAGGCTGCAGGAATGGCGCAGAAAGGGACAGATGCGTCACTTCCTCCAGTATAAAGGACTGGTGGATGGCGGCGGAAAGCTAATGGATATGGATGGTCTTGACCGTGATTTGGACAAAAATAACGATGATGGTCAAAAAATCTTCCGTTTTTTAGTATTTATTCAGAATTTAATGCTACTTTTGCAACTAACGAGATTATAACTATTACCTCACCAACTTTGGCGATGTCGATTACGAGCTAACAATGGTCGCCCTTGGCATATTGCATTTCACACGTTCACTCCACGGAGTGAGGCTCTCCGTGCTACAGATGTATATCTGCCCTACATAACACAATTAATGTCCGTCACATCTTAACCAAGCCAATCGGGAGCCGTTGGTACAATTAAAAACTTAACGTATGAGAACCATCAGATTAGTATTGACCCTGGTGCTGGTCATGACTTTTACCGTATCTTTTGCCCAGTTGACGAAAGAGCAAATCAAGGAACGCAAGGAAATCAAGAAAGCCTCGAAGGCTGAACTCGGCGAGAAGGCCACGAAGACAGCCCGCAAGGAAGCCAAACGCTTGGCAAAGGAGGGATGGAAGGTCACGCCCGGCGCTCTGCCATTGGAAAAACAATTGGACAAGTCGTACCTCATGCAGATGGAGTATGATGAGAATATGTTTCCCAAGTATCTCATGGGCGAGGCTATGAGTATCGGCGAAAACTATGACGCTGCCCGCCTGCAGGCTATGGAGCTGGCCAAGCAAAGCCTGGCTGGACAGATACAGACTGAGGTGACCGCCCTGATAGAAAACACCGTAAGCAACAAGCAGCTGGCGGCTGAAGAGGCTGCCTCTGTGACCCAGACCATCAGTGCAGCCAAGAACCTTATCTCCCAGAGTATAGGCCGTGTGCTCACCGTGGTAGAGATGTATCGCGTGCTGGGCAACAAGAACAAGGAGGTGTCGCTGCGCATTGCCTATAATGCGGAGATGGCAAAGCAGGCTGCCAAAAAGGCCGTGCGCCAGGAACTGGAAAAGAAGGGCGACGACCTGCACAAGAAGTTGGACGAACTGCTGGGTTGGTAGCGTATGCGTAGTTGGGTAGTAACTCTATGCTGTCTCGTGGCGAGTGTGGCTTGGGCGCAGAAAACCGTCACGGTGGTAGCGTCGTACACCTATCACGTGCCCGAGAATGTGACGGTGGAGCAGGCCAAGACTACGGCGCTCGAAAGGGCAAAGGTCCAGGCTATCGCCGACGAATTTGGCACTCTCATAGGGCAGAGCAACTCTACCCTGGTGACCAATGAAAACGGAAAGAGTGATACCCATTTCTCATCGATTGGTCGTAGTGACGTCAATGGCGAGTGGATAGAAACCATCGGTGAGCCCCAATATGCGATAAACTATGAACAGGGGATGCTCATCGTCAATGTGAAGGTCAAAGGGCGCATACGCAAGTTGTCTGGCCCCAAGATAGACCTCGCTGTCAATATACTGCGCAATGGCACCGAACTCAAATACGAGAGCGACGATTTCCGCAATGGCGACGATATGTATCTCCACTTCCAGTCGCCCGTAAGCGGCAGACTGCTGGTCTATCTCGTCGACTATACCGCACGCCAAGTCTACTGTCTCTTGCCCTATTCGCAGCAGGCGGATATGGCCCAGCCTATAGAGCAGGGTAGGGAGTATCTGTTCTTTTCTGCCAAGAGTGTGGCAGCCGAAGAGCGTCAGGTGGTGGATGAATATACGCTCACTACTGACAAGAAAATGGAGCAGAACGAAATGGTCGTGATATTCAGCTCTGGCGAACTGGCCAAAGCCAATACCTCGGCGAGTGAGGGGCTGCTGCCGCGAGCCATGAGCATTGACCACTTCAACAAATGGCTGGCTGAAATGCGCATCAAAGACAAAAATATACAAATCATCAATAAATCATTAACCATTAAAAATTAACTAATTATGAAAAAGGTATTGCTTTTATTCTTTTTTGTCTCCCTCTGTGTGAGCAACACGTATGGAAAAACCAAGACTTCTTATCGCAACGCGCTGATATTTGCCTATTCTCAGGCCAACAGTGTGTTTGAAGATGACAATATACGACTGGAAATTTACAACGAGCAGCTATGGGCCAAGAACAAGACCAAGAAGACCATCTTCATCGACTTGTCTCAATGCTTCATGGTGCATAATGGCTCGTCGTTCCCTCTGTTTGACAAGAAACAGGACGAGCGCCACGCCTCGAAGAAAGGCAAGACTACGTCGATAGATGAGTTTATTACCATCCCGCCATCTACTGGCGGCAAGCAGAATGATACTTTCATCTGTAACATGGCAACGGGTATTCTGGGTAATTACAGTACCTCGGAAACTCCTGCCGGAGAATTCACAGAGTATGACAAGCGACTGTTCAATCTCATTGCCGATTTGCTGGACGAGTCGAAGAAAGCCGACCCCAAACGTGAGGAATACAAAGGTACTGTAAGCCGTCACCTCACTGAAGACGAGAGTATCAACAATATTGGTGCCTCTATTGCCTATGCCTTCAACAAGCGTTCCGAGGAATGGACAAGTGTGGCCCTGTCTGCCTGGGTGAGTGACATCATCTTCTCGCCCTACTATGTGGAAATGCCCGACGACCTGACCAAGAAAGACAAGCGCGGGTTTGGCGTCAAGGAGACCAAACCAGCCGTTCTTCACGTGATGGCCAACTCTCCCTTTGAGTTTGACGAAGACCGCTCACCCATCATCGTGTGTGACTGGGAAGGTAACTTCAAGAAGGGAACATTCAGACTGAGCAGTACCAATGTGTCGAAGCAGGGAAAGGTTGGTATCGGTCGTATTATCGGCGCCATATTTACCTATGGAGCTACGCTGCTCGTGCCCCTGTCAGAGACCAGCTATAAGAAAGTCATCCACTTTGATGGCGCTACAAGCGATTGGGGTAAGATGACTTACGTAGGTAGACTTCAGGATACCAAGCAGGAAAAGAAATAGTATAAACCGCGACTGCCACTCTGCCCGAATGAATGAGGGGAGTGGCAGTTGTCTTAGCATTGTATGTCATGATGCGCTTATTGTTCCTTATATTAATATGGTGCGTGCAGACGGTGTCGGCGCAGAGTATGGATGTGCAGAGTAAGGCTGCGCTCGAGTCGATGCGCGGCGGTTATGTCCAGTATGCTTTTGATGAGTTCAAACGGCTTGCCGCTTCCAATGACATGGCTGCCCAGTACTATCTGGGCTGGTGTTATGAGAATGGTGTGGCTTGTGAGAAAGCGCTTACGGATGCGTTCCGCCTCTATCGTCGTGCAGCCGAACGTGGTCTGCCTGATGCCATGTTGCGCTTGGCTTCGTTTTACCAAAATGGTATTGTGGTAAGTCAGGACGATGGCAGATATAACGAATGGATGGAGCGCTATCAGAAGAAAGGCGGCAAGTGTCTGCTGCCTGATATCGCCGAGGCATATAATGGGGCGCAACGCAATATAGCCAATTATGCGCTCAGTCCGAAACGGGGAGGAACGGTAAGGCAGCAGCCCGCCGCCAGTAGTGGAGGCACAGGGCAGACGGTAAACCATATTACTATCGTACAGCAGACGGCTCCCACGCCAAAGCCAGAACAACCCAAGCCCGCGACGTCAAAGCCAGTGGTGACCAAGTCGGATGTAGATACCGGCATCCCCTCGACTGGTGCGGTCAACGAGAATACTTTTGCGCTCATCATCGCCAATGAAGCCTATCAGAATGTGGCACCTGTACCCAATGCTATCAATGACGGAAGGGTATTTGCAGACTATTGCATGAAGACTCTGGGTATGCCCAAGACCAACATCCATCTGGTAAACAATGCAACCTATATCAATATCAAGCGTGAACTCAATCTGATGCGTCAAATTGCTGAAGCATACAAGGGTGGGGCTAAACTTGTCGTCTACTATGCAGGACACGGACTGCCCGACGAGGCTTCGGGAGACGCTTACCTCTTGCCGGTAGATGGTTATGGTTCGGATTTGACAACCTGCTACAATCTGAATGATTTCTATGCCGCATTGGGAGCAATGTCCCTGTCTCAGGTGGTGGTGCTGATGGATGCCTGCTTCTCCGGCTCGTTGCGTGGAGATGGCATGCTGGCGTCGGCTCGTGGTGTGGCAATCAAGGCCAAGGGCAGCGAGTCTAAGGGAAACATGGTCGTACTGTCTGCCGCTCAGGGAGACGAGACTGCCTATCCCTTGGATGGGCAGCATCATGGTATGTTTACGTATTATCTTCTTAAGAAACTGAAGGAGAGTAAAGGTACGGCAAATTTGGGCAGCCTGTTTGACTATGTCAAGGACAATGTGGTGAAGAAGTCGCTGGTGGTAAATGGCAAGCGGCAGACTCCTACCATTTCTCCGTCGGCTGCTGTCTATGACAAGTGGCGTAATTGGACATTGAAATAACCATTGTATAAAGGAGACAATCATGGTGAGGCAAATGGTGTTCTGCGTGTCGCTGCTGATGGCAGTAAACTGTCTGGGGCAGACGACAAACAAGGCTCGGCAAGGGTATGAGCAGTTTAAGAAACAGGCTCGGCAAGGGTATGTAGACTTCCGTCGGGCTTGCAATGCTGATTATGCTGCTTTCCTGAAACAAGCCTGGCAGTCGTATGAGGCAGGTCCCGTGGTGCCACGTCCCAAAGAGCGTGAGGTGAAGCCCGTGGTAATGCCGCAAGGAGATGTGGACAAGCCGGTGAAACCTATGCCTATCAAGGTGGATACGGTGATAGCTCCTGTGCCTCAAGGGGCTCAGCCCAAGCCTGTGGCTCCCATCTATGAGGGAACGGTGGAGAATGAACAGCAACTTTCCTTTACCTTCTTCGGAACAGAAGGCCGTGTGCGGATGCCTGTCCTGCGTCCTGATATCGGTGCCGTCTTGAAGGGCGGTGTGTCAGAGAATGAGGTGAGCAAAGGATGGACTATGCTCTCGGAAGGCGGCTTTGACCATCTCATCCGCGATTGCCTCGGACTGCGTATGAGTCATCAGCTCTGCGACTGGGCTTATCTGCTCATGCTCCGCAAGATGAGCGAGAGCTACTATGGTGGCGACGCCAATGCCTCGACCCTCTTCCTGGCTTGGGTCTATTGTCAGAGTGGTTATCAGATGAGGTTGGGGAGCAACGGTCAACGTCTCTATCTTCTGTTTGGTAGTCGTCATCAGATTTATGACCACGCGTTCTTCCGCATCGATGGTAATTATTTCTATCCGCTTGTGGACAAGGGAGAAACGGCTAGTACGCGGTTGCGTATATGCGGGGCAGCTTTCCCCGAAGAGCAGCCTCTGTCGCTCTATATCCCTTCGGCGATGTCTCTGACCAACAATTTCAGCGACAACCGCACCATACGGTCCAAACGCTATCCCTCGGTGGAGGCGCAGGTAAGGGTAAACCGCAATCTGATAGATTTCTACGATGTCTATCCCACCTCGGCGATAGACGACAATCCACTTACGCGCTGGGCGATGTATGCTAATACGCCTATGGCTGAGAATGTGAAATCCCAGCTGTATGGCAAGATGCGGCAGCTCATTTCTGGCAAATCTCAGATTGAGGCGGCCAATATGCTCATAGACTGGGTGCAGACGGGGCTGGTGTATGAATATGATGACAAGGTCTGGGGTGGCGACCGTGCCTTCTTTGCCGAAGAGACGCTCTATTATCCTTATTGTGACTGCGAAGACCGTGCGATTTTGTTCACTCGTATGGTGCGCGATTTGCTCGGATTGAAGTGCATCCTGGTGTATTACCCCAACCATCTGGCTTGCGCCGTCGCCTTCGACCAAGCGGTGCAGGGTGACTATGTAGTGGTCGGTGGTCGGCGTTTCGTGATTGCTGACCCAACGTATATCGGGGCGCCAGTGGGGCGGACTATGCCCGATATGGATAACAGCTCTGCGCGGGTAATCATGCTCGAGTAGTCTTCGGTCTATGGCAATTCCACATGTGACCGCCGTCAGTCTGCATCGGAATAGATTGGCGGCGGTCACATGTATCATGACTTCTTCTACATCTTTGATGAATGTGTAAATGTCGGTCTGTGGGGTATATATTATAATAAGGTATATAGTCCCCAGGGTCATCATTTCGGTTGATATAAATCAATAGGTGAAAAATATTTTCAACTTTTTTGTCGAAATGTTTGGTTTGTGTTGAAAAAAGCTATACCTTTGCATCCGCTTTCGAGAATGAAACACTTCTCCTGAGCGCTGAAGAAAGAGTTCTTTGAAAGATTTAAGATAAACAGAAGAGTAGTAGTACAAGAAGCGAGCGGCTTCCGGAGCGATCGGGAAGCCACTTGGGTAAAACGAAGCTACCGTCAATAAATATAGAGACAGGTACTTTAGACTTGAACTAAGGATATTAGCGTCCTGAACAGAGCAAACAATCATCCACTTATGGTGGAGTTGAACAATATTTTTACAATGGAGAGTTTGATCCTGGCTCAGGATGAACGCTAGCTACAGGCTTAACACATGCAAGT